>Ga0190315_1001084_pt1 | contig 11573 bp, 9 predicted proteins | sample 48701101_MG_FD_161673 | JGI IMG/M metagenome (GOLD analysis project Ga0190315, IMG submission 161673) | Hydrothermal vent sediment bacterial communities from Southern Trench, Guaymas Basin, Mexico - 4870-11-0-1_MG | ecosystem: Environmental > Aquatic > Marine > Hydrothermal vents > Sediment ...
CCAGGTTTATTTCCATCCGCAGCATGCCTACACAAAAAAACTTATCGCTTCCATTCCTGCCGTAGAAATTAATCATATTTAAGAAATTCGATTCATAATTATCACTACTTTTCAGGCTGAAAAATTAAAAAAACAAAAAAGCATAAATAAGACACAACATCTGATTAAATCATGGGGAAAAAACATAAAAAAAGCCGCCGGCCCAAAGGAGCGCTGGCAGGAGTTATTCTGAGCAATTTTTCTGAGAACCCGTTCCGGGCATACAACTACAAACAAATTGCGCGTCAACTTGGCCTGCGCGACCAGGCAAGCAAAGACCTCGTCTTCAATATCCTGGAAGAGCTGCATCTTGCCGGTGAACTTCAGGAAGTAAAACCCGGAAAATATATGCTGAATGCTGAGAGTTCGGCAAATACAGGGCTGGCGAGAAAATACGTTACCGGTATCGTGGACATGAAAAAGACCGGTAAAGCCTATATTACACCCGACGAGGGTGGAGACGATATTTTTGTAGCAGCCAACAATGTACACCGCGCCCTGCACGGCGACCATGTGAAAGTGCTGCTCTTTCCGCGGCGTAAAAGCCACAAAAAAGAGGGCCAGATAGAAGAAATTCTGGAGCGCAAAAAAACAACCTATGTGGGTATTCTGGAAGTAAGTAAAAATTTCGGCTTTGTTCTTCCCGACAACGAGAACATGCCCTACGATATATTTATCCCAAAAAGTCAGATAAAAGAGGATATCAACGGCATGAAGGTAGTCGCCCGCATCACCGAGTGGCCGGAACATTCGAACAATCCTTTTGGCGAAATCATCCAGGTACTCGGAAAACCGGGAGATAACGACGTGGAGATGCAGTCGATTCTCGTGGAATACAACTTCCCGCTGTCATTCCCGAAAAATGTGGAAAAAGAAGCCGACAAAATCGATACAACGATTTCAAAGGCCGAGATCGGGCGAAGGAAAGATTTCCGGAACACCTGGACCATTACCATCGACCCGTTTGATGCAAAAGATTTTGACGATGCCCTTTCACTGAAAAAACTCAAAGACGGCCTGTGGGAAGTGGGTGTGCACATTGCCGATGTATCCTATTATGTGCAGCCGAAATCGCTCATCGACAAAGAAGCTTACAGCAGGGCTACATCCATCTATCTCGTTGACCGTGTTATACCTATGTTGCCGGAAGTTTTATCGAATAATGTATGCTCGCTGCGGCCCAACGAAGAGAAACTCACCTTTTCGGCTGTGTTTAAAATGAACGACCGGGCAGAAGTGGTAGGCGAATGGTTTGGCAAAACAGTGATCAACTCCGACAGACGGTTTGCTTACGAAGAAGTACAGCAGATCATCGAAACAGAACAAGGGGAGTTCGCCAGAGAGATCCTTCAGCTGCACCGGTTTGCGGACATTCTCAGAAAAAAACGTTTTGAAAACGGCTCCATTAATTTTAATTCGGAGGAAATAAAATTCAAACTGGATGAAAACGGGAAACCGATAGAGACCTACGTTAAGGAACAGAAAGAGTCGAACCATCTGGTGGAAGAATTTATGCTGCTGGCCAACAAAAAAGTAGCCACGCTGATCGGGAAACCCGGAGAAGGAAAAAGTCCTAAAACCTTTGTATACCGCATCCACGATGAGCCCAACCCCGAAAAGCTGAGCACCTTTGCACAGTTTGTCAAGAAGCTGGGATTCAGCCTGAATGTGAGTTCCCACAAACAACTGGCCAGCTCATACAACCAGCTGTTTAACCAGATCAAAGGCCGGGGAGAAGAACATATGATAGAGTCCATCGCCATCCGCACCATGGCCAAAGCCATCTATTCAACCGACAATATCGGACATTACGGGCTGGCCTTCGATTACTACACGCATTTTACTTCGCCCATCCGGCGTTATCCCGACCTGATGGTACACCGTTTACTGGAAAGTTACCTCCACGGGGGCAATTCGGTGAAAAAAGATCCGCTGGAAGATAAATGCAAACATTCGTCGGATATGGAAAAACTGGCTACGGAAGCAGAACGCGCTTCGGTGAAATACAAACAGATTGAGTACATGACCGACAAAATCGGGAAAGTGCTGGAAGGGAATATTTCAGGCGTGAGCAAATGGGGTATTTTTGTGGAGATCATCGAAAGCAAGAGTGAGGGGCTGATCCGGTTTAATGAGCTAAAAGACGATTATTATTACCTGGATGAAGATAATTACAGGATCATTGGCAAAACCCACGGCAATGTATATCGTCTGGGCGACAAAGTGAATGTACTGGTGAAGAAAGTGGATCTGGCCAACCGGCAGATGGATCTGCAGCTGGTGGACTGACAACGCGCGCTACGCTTTGCTTTCTTTATGTTAACACCAGTTGAATATCAACCGGAAAACGCTTTACAGGAAGGTAGCAGCAAAATTTGATGACTATGCTTTTACAACTACTTATGGGGCTGGCAGCAGCTTTCGGGATTTTCTGGACGCTGAAAGAAAAAAAGATATTTCCGGCAGTTATCACAATGGGAATGGTCGCAGGGATTGTCCTGGTTTTTCTTCTTCCCTCAACCACCCGGACCTGGGGATTTTATGTTTATATGTGCTTTGCCGCACTGGCTTTTTTTTACGGGCTGACGGTCAGAGAAAAGAGTGTGTGGGCAAGAGTTATTATCAGCCTGATGTCGGCAACCATATTCGCCTACTGGCTGTGGGTTCTGAACCACTGGCACGGCAACACTGTTTTATTCCCCATAGCTACACTTTTGACAGGGTTAGCGGCCATTTTTAGTAAGGTAAAACTGAAAAGCGAATTGGGCTTTCTCGTAATTCTTGCCGCTGATGCTGTTGCCCTTATTCTGGAGGCCCTGATGAAAGTAAACTGATGAATCGAAAATCTGCTGTGTTTCTGACAATCGCCCCGCTCAGGGTTATTTTTACTGAATAAAGAGGTGTTTATTTTTATATAAAGAGAGAAGAAATAACCTGGGTAAGTTAATCGCCGAAGGCGCGAAATCATCAATCCCATACATACCGCTCATCATAAACGACATCATACTCTTTCAGAAAAGCAAGATATTCATCTTTAAATGTTTTCTTTTTATGATGTTCTTCTTGCGTTGAAATATAGTTCTTTACGATGTCTGTTTTTAACGGGTTTACAGAAAAAGCACCATAACCGTTCTGCCAATAAAATTTTTTATACTGTGTTCCTTTTGTCTTTATCCACTTTGATGAATGGGTTTTTAATTCTTCTATTAATTTCATCAAAGCGATTTTTCGTGATAACATGCAAAGAATGTGGATATGATCTTTATATCCGCCAACAATTACCGGATTACATTCATGGTTCCTGCATATTCCCCCAAGATAATTGAATAATTCTTCCCTTATATTTTTATCTATAAACGGGTACCTGTGTTTTGTACTGAAAGTTATGTGGATATAATTTTTAACTAAGGACTGTGGCATTTTATTTATGATTTCGCACCTTTGGCACTTAGATTTTTTTTCTTTCACCCCATCGGGTTATCACCCGATGGTCTTGATTTTCGCCCCCTTGGGGCTTCATCTAAGTAAAGTATAAAGATACTTAAACTGTTCTTAAATCTGAGGCTCCGATGTTTAGATTCTTTTTAGTTTGTTAACGATGATACATATGCCCTGGTTTACTCCCAATGCACATTTTGTTAATGATTTCGCGCCTTTGGCGCTTTGGTTCTTTCTGCTTTATACTCCGGGCTTCGCCCGGTGTTTATGATAACCGCCCCGTTGGGGCTTATTTCAAAATTATGTATGGTATAAAAATACTAAAACGATTCCGAAATTTAGAGCCTTCTTTGATCCTGATTAATAATGATAATGCATACGCTCCGGTTTATTCCTGATAGTATTTATTTTAACCCCATTGAGGCTTGGTATCGGAAAATAATTTGTTGGGAATCCGGAATGTTGAAAGTTTGCGATATTAATAGTTTTAGCCGGATTTAGAATTTTCAAAGGAGAAGAATACCAGTACATGTAACTTAAGCGCCGAAGGTGCGTAATCAATACATCCGGGCGCAGTCCGGTAAATAAAAAACAACCACCAAGCCCCAAAGGGGCGAAATCATCAATCCCATACATACCGCTCATCATAATAAACGACATCATACTCTTTCAGAAAAGCGAGGTATCCGTCTTTATATGTTTTCTTTCTGTCGGGAAATTATTTGTAATTACTTCCGCAATGTGAGGTTGTTCAAACTTTCGGCAACCCAAATGTATCGCCAATCCGCTGGATGACTTCTTCCAGCGAAACCACATCTACACCCGGTTTAACAGACCACCCCGACTTAACGGGTGAAACAATAAATGTATATAAGGGTTTCAGGTCGGAAATGGCTGTATAGCTTCCCCTTGACAAAACAGGTGTGGTGCCTGCTTTACATTCAACAGCAATAATTTTCCCTTTTGATTCGATGATCAAATCCAGTTCGGCACCATGATTTGTTCTGTAAAAATAAAAATTGAGACTTTGGAAATTACCCGTAAGATTAGCAAACACAAGTGACTCCCAGGCAGCACCAAGTGAAGGGTGACCCGCTAACTGGTTAAAATTGGTAATCCCCATCAGGGCATTGGTGATTCCTGTATCCGTTAAATATATTTTCGGCGATTTTACCAGACGTTTTCCTGTATTGGCAATAAATGGGGGTAACAATCTTACCATAAATGTTGATGACAGCAACTCAATGTAATTCTTTACGGTAGGTGCGCTGATACCTAAAGATGAAGCAATCAGGTGGTAATTAACGATCTGCCCGTTCAGATGTGCAATCATTAACCATAGTTTGCGCATGGTTTCTGTTGAAAACCCAGACCACATAAGTAAATCCCGCTCTAAAAACGTAGTTATAAAATCTTCCCGCCATTCAAAAGATTCTAATGAATCCATTTTCATAAGACTTCGCGGAAAACCACCCTTTACCATGTAATCCTCTATTGTAAAATCTTGTTTTATTTCATTGAATAAAAAAGGGGTAAGTTGCTTGTAAGTAATTCTACCAGCCAAACTTTCAGAACTTTGTTTGATTAATTCACGAGTTGCCGATCCTAAAATTAAAAAATGTGTATTACCTCCCCATTCGTCAATTAAACTTCGAATTAACGGGAATAATTCGGGCTTTCGTTGAATTTCATCCAGACAAATCAGCTTGTTCTTCTGTTTTGTTAAAAACCATTCGGCGTATTCAAGTTTTTGTAAATCGGAGGGGCGTTCAAGATCAAGATAAACAACTTCTTTTTGAATATTATTAATAATATGTTTTACAAGTGTTGTTTTCCCACACTGTCTTGGGCCAATAACAGCAGTTACCGGATTATTATTTAAACCTTTAATAAGGTTTTTTTCAAGTTTTCTTGAATAATACATCTTTTTCACAACCGTGCAAATATAATATATTATTTTATATTTACACGGTCATCGTAAATCTAATGTTGATTTTGAGTGTTTGTCTATCAGACCAGGAGCAATCCCTGCATTTTTATTTCAGCAACCCCAGCCCTTCCAATGCTGAAGCGTCTCCGGGACTGATCAGCAAGGTTTTTTGAAACAGAATTTTAGCTTCACGGTATTTTTCGAGTTTGAAATTAGTCCAGGCCATCATAATCACACCATCGTAACCAAACGGATACAGGTTAATCACTTTTTCAAAGTAACGGGCCGCCGTTGCATAGTCTTCTTTTCCGTAATAGATCAATCCCATCCGGTAATTCACCACCGAATTCTGCGGATCAATCTCTAATATTTCGTTATACATCTTCTCTACATGAGTCCAGTTGCCCATGGCTGAAGCAGGATATACGAGCCCCAGGCGGGCCTCCACCGACAAAGGTTTTAACTGGATGCTCTTCTGATAATAGGGAATGGCTTCGGTGAAGTTGCCTGATAAATAAGTCAGCCAGCCCAGACGAAGATTTATTTCGTATGACTCTTCATTATACACTTCTTTCAGCAAATTCACAGCTTTGCTGTAGTCACCCGCATATTCAAGTTCATATGACTGTTTGAATGTTTCCTGAAGCGTACTCTTATTCTGCGCATTCAGTACTGGGGCCGCGGCAACCAATAAAATGATCAATCCTTTCTTTAAAATGTCCATTTGATTCCTCCTATAATACTTTGTGTTTGATATTTAAATGAGTAAAACGTTTCCGTATCGCTACTCATATTTTCTGTTTTATAATTCCCTTGCTTATCGGAATAATTATACATCAGGCTCACAGTCAGATGTTTTGTGGCAAATATATGAAGATTTAACCCTGCTATAAAGTTGATTTTCTCTGGTAAATTATATACGATCATTCCCTGGTTTCTGTTTACATTGTGCAGGTTACCAGCCATATATTCACCTTCCAGCCATGTATTTTTAAAAAGTTTTATGCCCAGCTTCTGGCAAAAGATCAAACGTTTTTCGTTGCCATAAATTTCACCGGACTCAAAAAAACCGGTCAGTTCCGTTTTACCATAAAATAAGGTGCTTCCCAGCGGATAATACAAAAGCGACATGCCCACTTGTCCCTGATGGCTTTCTGTTAACTGCGAAAACGTACCAAAGACATTGATTGTAACAGTATTAAAATCCTTTTGCAAATTCACTCCTGCCACCCAGTTTACAAAAGAGGTGTCGGTTTCGGTAAACACCATACTGTCTTTCGTCCATGCATAAGCTTGCACTTCGCCGGTGGCAGGATGCCACGTGAGGGTGTCGGTTTTGATAACCGAAATCTTCTCATTATCAATTACGGGCGCGTTAATGGAAAGCAGATTACCAAACAGGTTCAGCGATAAGCCGTTGGCCATTTGAATTTTAGCATTTGCATAATATTCATATTGCCTGATACGTCCTTCAAACGACTGATCATAGGTAACTTTTTCACTTTCAAACCGGTTCACAATCCATCCGTCATTTGCATATACAGGCACGCCTTTTGTCTGCTCTTCTATCCGGTATTCAAAACGGTTTGTACGGGCGATATCCAGATAGCTTCCACTCAGGTACAGGCTGAATGAGGGCGAAAAATGAAACGTCAGGCCCGCGTGCATATAGATTTGATTACCGATAAGTGTTTGTTTACCGAAATCATCTTGCTGTCTCAGCAGGCTGATCTGACTGTTCCTGCTTTCATTATTCGAAAACGTATAGCCGCCAAACACATCGATCAATTCCACCGGTTTTGGCTTTATATCAAGCGACTGTTTCAGGTGTTCGTTGAACGACATACCTAAACGGTAAGCCCTGCTGCTCATACCCATATTGATGTATGAATAGTACAGGTAGGCAGAGGCGGATTTATCCTGATGACTGAATTCCAGTGCTTTTTTAAAATGAGGAATGGCCAGCGCATATTTCTCCATGGCATAATAAGCTTCTCCTATACGCATGCGCAGATAGTAGTAGTCAATATGGTTTTCCAGCCCTATTTTTCCATTGGCTACAACAGCTTCCCATTTATGATTTACATAATGATGGTAGGTTACCGAATCAATGTAGGGAAAATCGATTATCTGCGCCCGACCCGGCAGGAATACACCGGCCAGTAAAATAATTAGCAGCCATCGGTTTATGATCGTCTTCGGTTGTCCCATCTAATACACTCTTTTTGCTTCGATCTGTTTCTTTTCCGTTTGGATACTGAGCTGTTTTATTCCGTTTACGCCAATCGTTATTGTGAATTGCATATCCGGCGATGCTGTTTTCCTGTGGGTAAAATAAGTTTCGGAATGTAAGATGATCTCTGAATCTTCCCCGTCTTCTGTCAGTAAAGCATAATCCAATTCAAAACGTGTGTGGAGAAACCTGAAAAACGGCACACAAAAGTCTTGCAGGATCTTCACAAATTTGCCGGGATACAGGGAAAGCGGATAAGCGTCTGTAATTTTCATGTCCTTATAATAGGCCGTTACCAGTTTGAATGATGACAGGAAGAAATAATAGAGCAGGGTATTTTTCCGGCCCTCGTAATTGGTAAAATAAAACACATCCCCGAGCTGTCTGAAATAAGCTTTTGCGTTTGTCTGTTTGCACAGAAAATACGTATTCTTGTAAATATCGGATTCCACAACCCATGTAACAGGCTGTTTTTTTCCTTCTGCCGTTAATTCAAACTGCAGCGTCTGCCCCGGTATAAAATGGTATGCTTCATAAAGCAACTCGTTCCTCACCGGATTAGATACCATCTGATCCAGTTCGGGAATGGCTGTAGTTTGAAAACGGTAATCGCTTTTATCGTTAATGATAATGGCCGACAGCGGATAGCTAATGGTAGCCGATCCGATGGATGGAGTTTTCTGAAATTGCATGTGTATATGCGGTACAGGCGATCTGCCTGAGTTCCCGCAATGGCCAAGCACCTCTCCCTGTTTGACCGTCTGGTCAGTGCTGACTTTAATACTGTCTTTTTTCAGGTGACTTATCTGAGTGTATAAGCCCTCGGCATGCTTGATCACCACGCTGTTCCCCCAGTTTTTTTCCAGGTTCATATCTCCGATAACATTATCATCGATACCGTCTTCCACCTCCACAACAACTCCATCGGCAGGGGCCGTTACCGGTTTGTTGAAGCCGTAATAATCGTCCACCCGCTTACCTGAATTTTCGAATGCCTTACCATCATCATCAACAATTTCAAAATCCCAGGCATGTTGCCAGTCTTTTTGATGTGTATGGGCTCCTTTGTGTCCCTGTGTCACCTGCCATTCACCCCAAAACGGTAATTTCATGGGGAACCACGGGAGCGAACCGAAACGTTCTCTGTAGTTGTTGTGGTTGTACGCGTGTTTTTCGGGCGAATACTGCTGAATGACCACCGGTGATAGCGATTCAATACGAGTCTCTCTGAATTTCAGCACATACAAAAACAGGATAACGATGACGTTAAAAGGAAGCGACAGTACCGAAAGCTGGAAGATAGAAAACAAAAAAGACGTACTGCTTAATATAATAGCAATGAGCGGTGTAAGAAGAACCACCCACAAAGTGGAGCGCCACGAGGGCACAATAAAAAATCCGCCAATAGCAATAGCCGTGAGAATGTAGTTAAAACCAATGTAACTGTAAGTTAATTCACTGATGTCGGCGCCGATAAAAAAGTAAAAATAATAAGCTGTGTAAAACCCGATGAGCGACATCAGAAAAGCGATCCGTGAATAGTAAAGCAGACCGATGGCTATCAGGATTCCGGCAAACATGTGGTATTGAAAAAGAATGGCGCTGAGTGATTTAAAGTAAATACGCAGCGATTCGGGTACCGCCAGGTTATTGAACCATTCGTACAGCCTGACCATGGTCATTCCTCCGATAGCATACATATCGTTCAAACTATACACCCCCCGCTCACTAATCGCCAGGGTTGAGTAACTTTTGGTGGCGATTACCACGAGCCAGATACCCAGCAGGAACGGAATACTCAGGTAAGGCAGGCCGTATTTTCCCAGCACACCTTCAAACGCTACAGAAAAAAACAGGGTGATCATTGATACCAGAGCCAGGATAATGTAAAACTCCGGCCCGGGCTGGTAATAAATACCGATGCCTAAACCAACAAGCAAGGAGTTAAATCCGTAAACGCCTTCGTATATTTTCTGCCTGTTCAGTCCCAGGAACATAGCTGTTGTATTGGTGAAAACAACGGCAAGTAACCCGGCAATACCGGCATATATATCAAAAAAGGTAACTATCAGCAGAATAACGGCGAAGACAAGGTTCTTAGAAAAAAAGACCTGTCCGTAGCTGCTGATCAGGCTGCGCCCGTAATTTTGCAAGAGAAGATTTGTATTTTTTTCCATATTTACTTGTCCAAAAATACACGGTTTACCAGCGACATTGGTGTAAACTCAAAATAAAGGTTATGTACAATGATGTTTTTTACCTGTTCCGGAGCTAATTCTTCGGCGGGTTTTTCTATTTCATTCGTTAACTTTTTAACCAGATCTGCCGGCACTTCCGAAATGCTGATTTGTTTCCTTCGTTCGGCAAGCACATATACAGGTTTCTTAAAATGGTTGAAAAGCAATGAGATGGGGAAGGTACCGGCTTTATTTACAAACCGATCTTCCAGTAGTAAATCCGCGCCGAAGACCACCATATCCATTTGTTCCATAAAATTGCTCAAAGCGTCCTCGTGTAGGAAGTGCATTTCAAACCCCCATCCGTTTATTATTTCAGCCTGTATTATTCCCTCACCTGCAGGTGATGAATAAGTCTGCCAGACTTCCGGAAAAATATTCCTTTCGGAAAGCAGCCTAAACAAGCAGTGAATAGCTGTACTGTTACTGTGAACAAGAACTCTCTTGCCTGAAAAATCAACATTTTCGATCATATTACGGCTTGCCTGCTCCCTGCTGTTCTTCCATTTATCAACGTATTCCTGAACAATATTTTTCAGGTCCGTGCCGCTGATTGTCTGATCCTGATGCAGCCGGCCGGCGAGTTCACCCGTAAAATGCCACAGCAGGCCAAACTGCGGAAAATACTCCCGGAGCTTTTGTACCGCCTGCAACAACTCTTCGCTTCCAATAACATTTTTTTCAGTACCCAGTCCGATCAGTTCCGACTGCACCTGATCAAGAACACTTCCCGATCCCGATAGGTTGTCGCTGATTATGTGGCTGAAAAGAGTCATCCGTTAAAAATTTACCGTCCGAGGGAATCGGTAATTACAGAGTAAAATCTTTCAGGTGTTCCGGTACGTTTTCAAATTCCAGCAGCCGGTCCAGATTTTCCTTTTCCCTGATCACATGTACTTCGCCTTCCGGATCAATCATAACAATAGGTGGCCGTAAGGTAATGAACTGCATCCACTGGGTCATATTGTATGCACCCACACTCTGAATGACGATATGATCGTCTTTGTTCAGCAAAGGCAGATTTATATTATCCCGGATAACATCTATGTTCATACACAGAGGACCGTAAACCACGGTGTTTTCCGTGTATTGTGTAAACGGTTGTGCCGGGGTTATTTTGTGATCGTACCAGAAAGATGTAAACAGAATATTCACACCTACATCAATGATGGTGGTTCTCCGGCCGTCGGACAAACGTTTATTTGAAATGACGGTTCCCAGCAAATGGGCAGCATCGTCAATCAGGGCACGCCCGGTTTCCAGTATCAGCAAAGGCAGTTTATCAGGCGGAAAATTACTGTTGATCAGCGTACTGGTAATGGCTTCGGCAAATTCATCAATAGAAGGATTCATATCCGAACCCGGCAAATAGGTGCCTTTCAGGCTGTTTTTTGAAGCAAAGCCACCGCCCATATCAATATACCGGATTTCATGCTGGTATTTGTCTTTTACGCCTATAGCCAGGTCTGCCAGCTTTCCTGCTGCTACAGCATAAGCGTTGGGCGACAACATGAATGTACCTATATGAGTATGCAGGCCTTCCAGCACCATCACTTCGGAGCGCATGATTTTATTCAGCGCATCCCACGCCTGTCCGTTTTCATAGTTAAAGCCAAAGCGGTCCCACATAGGATAGATGCCGGTATCCATATTCACACGAATGGCCACCCGTGCTTTCTTTTTCATTTCTCCGGCT
>Ga0190315_1001085_pt1 | contig 11545 bp, 14 predicted proteins | sample 48701101_MG_FD_161673 | JGI IMG/M metagenome (GOLD analysis project Ga0190315, IMG submission 161673) | Hydrothermal vent sediment bacterial communities from Southern Trench, Guaymas Basin, Mexico - 4870-11-0-1_MG | ecosystem: Environmental > Aquatic > Marine > Hydrothermal vents > Sediment ...
TATTATATCAAGGTTATTTAAGGTTTTTCAAGATAACAGCATAAGCAAGCCGAAAAACAAACTTAGCTTTACTGTCATCCTGAGCGAAGCGAAGGATCTAGAATGAATAGCGCTAGTGGCTTCTGCAACGGGATTCTTCACTTCGTTCAGAATGACATAGGGCGATTACTTTGAATGAGTTCATCTTGAGTTCATTTTAGCACTTTCCCGCAAAAAGAAAAACAAAAATCATAAAAATGTCTAAAACAAGCCGTTTTTAACCAAGAAAACAAGCTAATTTAAGCGTTTTTAAATCTTTTCTTTGTCTTTATTTACTCACTTATGGGCGATCGCGTTTTTACATTCCACTAGCGCACGATCGTATATTAGTTGCATAATGTTTAGGATAAGGTTTTGTGTCCTTATGTGGTTATATGGACATATCACTCTGCCTTACGTTAAAATATTTTTATTTTTACTTTTACAACAACCCTTCTGTGTCCATATGTGGTTATATGGACATATGCTTATTTCTTATGCGCAAAAGCGATTAAACCGCATAATCTTTCACAGCAATACTAACGACGCTGTTAGAGATTTTTACCCAAAAGAAGGAATGCCGCAAGCGCGAGCCCGTGAAGCTTCACATATTTCGCAGAATAAAAAACAGTTATTATTTAGAAAACAAAAAAGCAATTATATCATAGATATATGGCATAGCCAGATAAACCTATCTATAGGCAAGTCTGTCTGTCATAGCGGACGATAATAACATAAAAAAAATTATACCATTAGGTTGCGACCGCACTAAAGTGGTATATAATTTTTTGGGCAAAAAACAAAATCAAAAAACTATCCGAAAAAATACTCTGGATTCCCACCTGCGCAGGAATGACATGGGAAAAGCTGATAATAACATAAAAAAATTATACCATTAGGTTGCGACCGCACTAAAGTGGTATATAATTTTGAAACAAAAAATGGGTACCGTTTTGTTGCGACTGTATCGTAATAGTATGTAAATTTTTTAAAAAACTTGGTTATCGCTTGCTCACGGTCGTGTGAAAGCGGTAACTTAAAAAACGCGGCTTGGCAAAAGCAAGAAAATCCCGCCATCTGGCGGGATTTTCTAAGAAATTAAACAATAACGGCATTTTTATTTTAAAGTAATCGTCGCGCCGGCCTCTTCCAGTTTTTTCTTCATTTCTTCCGCTTCTTCTTTGGCAACTTTTTCTTTAATTACTTTGGGAGCCGCGTCCACCATATCCTTAGCGTCTTTAAGCCCCACTCCGGTAATTTCCCTCACTGCCTTAATAGCGTTGATTTTTTGGTCTCCAGCGGCGGTTAATTCCACATCAAACTCTGACTTTTCCTCCTTGCCCTCTTCCGCCTCGCCTCCTGACGGAGCGGCAACTGCCGCTACCGGAGCGGCAGCGCTAACGCCAAACTTTTCTTCCAAAACCTTCACTAACTCTGAAAGTTCCAAAACAGTCATCTTTTCAATTTCTTCCACTAACTTCTGGAATTTTTTCGGAACTTCTACTTTCTTATCTGCCTTGGTTTCGGCATCTTTTTTTTCTGTTTCTTTTTTAACTTCCTCTTTTTTTTCTTCCATAATTTTTTACGTAAGCCCTATATGCCACATTTGCCATACACGGCCTATTTATTATTTAAAAATCAACTCTTGCTTTCTCCAATCGCCTTTAACGCTTGGATTAAATTCCTCTGGTTTCCTCGCAAAACATTTACCAGCCCGCTCAAAGACGAATTTAAACTTCCCGTTAATTTTGCCAATAATTCTTCTCTGCCGGGAAGTTTCGCCAATGCTTTGATTTCTTCCGCGTCTATTTCTTTAACGCCCAATAATCCTCCCAAAATTTTTAAATTTTTATTCTCTTTGGAAAATTTATTGATAACCTTAGCCGAAACGACTTCATCTTCAGAAGACATAGACATAGCAATTTGCCCTTCCATTTTTTTGACATCTAAATCAACGCCGGCGTTTTTAAGCGCGATATTAATAAGACTCTTTTTCACAACTTTAAAATCTGCTCCATTCTCTTTTAGTTCTTTTCTAAGACTGGCCATATCCTTCACTTCCAAACCCTTAAAATCGGAAAAAACAACCGCCTTGGCCAATTTTATTTCTTTAGCCAAATTTTTCACAATTTCTTTTTTCTGTTTTCTGGTTAGCATGCCATTTTTGTCTGCGAGCAGGGCGAGTAGCTATAAAAATGAGCACCCCGCACCAATTCACAGTACGAATAATTTTGTTAAATTTAAAACATAGCAACCACGCACGCGAATTCAAAAAATTAATTTTAGAATTTGGTGCGGGGTTTGATTTTTATTCCCAACAGAGATTTGGACAAAAATCAAAAAATCCGCGTTCCGCAGATTTAAACCAAGCCTCAATAAATTTTGGCTTCATCCTCAACAGGTCTTAACTTATCTGCCTGCCTTCTGCGGATATTTTTTATTTACTTTTATATTAAGATTGTATATTGTTTTAGAAAAATGTCAATATCTACTCAATAAAACCAAGCTTGCGAAAATTACAAAATTTAAACTAGAAAGCTTGAATAGATAATAGACAAGTGGATTTTAATGAATAGGCTAATTTTTCAATCCTTTTTTATGAATACAATTCGTATATAGAAAATTTACATCGTCTTTAAATCCATCAGAAATATTAGTTTCTTGAATGGCTTCTTTTACTTTATCCCATGCATAACTTTGACATTCTTTTCTAATTTGCGCGGGTCGCAATTCATACCAATAGAAAACAAAACTAATTATAAAAATAACCGACAAAGTGAGTATTTTATGTACATTTCTCATAATCATTGCTTTAAAAAAACAAAATATGAATTGAACATTTCTTTTAGTCTATTAAGTTATTAAAAGTTCCAAATTCGCAAACAAAAAATCCATCGCGCTATTGATAACTATCCTCCTTCTTTCTTCTCGGGTTCTTCCTTTTTCTCTTCTTTCTTGACCTTTCCAGTTTTTTCCGGCTTTGCTGGATCCGCCGCAGGCGAATTTTTTTCCTCTTCTACTTTTTCCTCCGTTTTCTTTTCTTCCAGCTTTTCTTTTTTCTCTTCCTTCACTTCCCCTTTCCCCTCCGGATTAATTTCTTCAGTCTTTTCTTTTTTACCCTCCGTAGCTTCTTTATCCGCCGGAGTTTTACTTGTCCGCCGTAGTTTCGACGAAGGAGGAACAGAGGCGGGAGCGGAGGCGGGCTTTCCTTTTTCCTTTTTCGCGGTTATTTTTATGAGACGCTTTTTGCCTTTAATAATTCCTTGCTTTATTAAAGTGTTATAAACCGAGTCGGAAACTTGGGCGCCGTTTTTTATCCAATGTTCAATCCTTTCTTTCTTAAAAACGCCCTTTTTAAAATGAGGATCGTAGCTTCCTAAAATCTCAATATGTTTTCCGGAGGGAGCCGCCGTACGCTCCTGCGCCACAATTCTAAATTGCGCTCTATTCTTTTTTCCCACTCTTGAAAATCTTATGACTAACATTTAATTTTATATTACATTTTAAACACTAGCTTAACTTATAGCATATCCGGCGTTTTGTCAATAAAAACCTTCTCCCCCTTTGCCTGTCTGGCGGCAGACAGGGAAAAGGGGGATTAAAGGGGGATTTGAAAGTTATCATTATTTTGAACGCTTTCTTTTTTCTCACGCTTTTCAAATCCCCCCTGCTCGCTTCGCTTGCTTTCCCCCTTTTCTAAGGGGGGAGTTTTAAACTATTTTTCTCTTTAACTTACCTCGCTTTATTCTCCTTCCAATGCCGCTTTCAAATCTTTCCTGGCTTTCTCCAGCGCGGTCTTAAAATCTTCAATAGCTTTTTTAACCGCCTGATTTTTCGTCTCGGCCAATTGGCGGGCAGTCTCTCCCACTTTTTCAACTTTTTCCCTATTGGCTTTAAATTCTTCGCGCGCCGCTTTGAGATCTTCTCTGAAAGATTTCATTACTCCCGTTGAATCGCTCCCTTCCCCGCAACTAGATCTTGCTTTCTCTGCCGCCGCTATTTCGGCATCTTTCAATTCGGAAACTAATTTGTTAATGGAAGACCTCCTGCTTTCAATTACTTCCTTAATTCCTTCGCGAAAAGTTTGGACCGCTTCGTTAATAGCGCTTCTCCTTTCAGCTACTGCTAATTCAACGGCGTCCTCAAACGCCTTTACCGCTTCCTTTTGCTCCTCGCTCTCCGCTTTGGCCTCAAGTTTTTTATAATATTCGGCTCTTATTTCATCCCTCTTGGCGCGGCGTTCCGCCACTCTGGCATCTCTCCTGGCGCGACGCTCTTTCAGCCTGTTTTCACGGTTTTCCCGTTTCGTTTTGAGCTTGCTTTCGCGATTCGCGATTCGCTGTTCTATTCTGGATATTACTTTGTCAATGCGGGAACATATTTTTTCTTCAATTTTTTCTTTTCTCTCCTCTTTCTTTGTCTCAAAATTTTCTTTAATTTCTTGCATTCTTGCCTTATGGTCTTCTTTGGCCTGCTCCGCTTTTTTCTTAGCCGCGACAGCCCAGTCTAAAAATGCCGCTGTTGAATGTATATTAACAAAAAACGCCAGTCCGAATATCGCGATTAAAAATAAAATTTTGTTTTTCATATTTTTAGTGAGTTAAAAAGTTAATAAATTAATGTAAAACATCCTCCTCTCCTCTTTGAGGAGGGAATTGAGGGGTGGTGTTGTTTTCGCTGGCGATATTCACACCCCTCCCCAGCCCTCCCCTCAAAGAGGGGAGGGAGCAATTTAAAGCAACTCCGCGTCATCAATTGATTCCAAATCTATATCTTCGTCAAAATCATTCAAATCTTCTAAATCGCTCTCAAAATCATCGGCATCCGCTTCAAAATCAGCGTCGGAATTTTCCATATCAATTTCAACCATCGTTTCATTTCCTGAAGAAGCGTTTTCTCCCGCTGAATTAGAGCTTGAACTGTTAAGCAGCGGCGGCGCTGAAACTTCCGGTCCGTTTTTCTTGAAAAAGCTAAAATGCGCGGTCAGCAAAATACCGGCTACAAAAATAAATACTCCAAAGAGTATCCATCCATAATATTTTTTTGGCATATGTTTTTATTTTTACTTGTTAATTCTGCTTTGTGCATAATAGCAATTTATTCGCCGCCGCGCAAATTCTTTAAACTGCCGACTGATTCAAGATTAACCGACAAAAGCTTTGATACGCCGTCATCTCCCATTGTCACTCCGTAAAGCAATGACGCTTGGCGCATTGTTTCGCGGTTATGAGTAATAATAATAAATTGGGTATTTTTGGATAATTCTTTTACAATGCGGTTAAACCGTTTAGCATTGGTTTCGTCCAGCGCCGCTTCCACCTCATCTAACACCGCAAAAGGAGGCGGATTAAAAGAAATAATGGCAAACAAAAGCGCGATGGATGTCAGCGACCGTTCCCCTCCGGAAAGCATCGCGAGACTGGAAATTTTTTTTCCCGGCGGACAGGCGGAGATATTAATACCCACTTCTTTTTTCTTATCTTGCAATTCATCCTCGCTATTTTCCAACTCATCATTTTCACTTAAATCTTTTCTCTCTTCTTTTTTTTCGTTGCGTGTTACGCGTTGCGTGTTATGCGTTTTTATTAGTTTCGCGTTTCCTCCTCCAAAAATTACCCGAAAATACTTAGAAAATTCTTCATTTATCCGCTTAAATGCCTCATTAAAAGACGCGGCGATTTTTTTATCCATTTCTTCAGCCACCTCTTTAAGCGATCTTATGGCTTTTTCCAAATCCGCCGACTCCTGATTCAAAAAATTAAAACGGCTGTTAGTTTCCTGATATTCTTTCAGCGCCATCGGGTCAATCCCCCCTATTTGCTCCATTTGAACTTTAAGTTTAGCGATCTCTTTTTCCAGAGCGGTTTCGTCAACAGGCTTCCCGTCATACTTTAATTCTTTAATGTCAACTTTGAGATCTTCTTTAGCGCCGTTAATTAAATCTTCTTCCTTTACTTCAATCCTGGCCAATTTTACTTTGGCTTCATTAAATTTTTCTCTAAGCCGGTTTGATTCATCTTGTTTAGCGCGCAATTCCCGTTCAATTTCAAAAAATCGGCGGCGCGCTTGCCGGCTTTCTTGAATTTCTTTGTTAATATCTTCGTCTATTTTTTCCAGACTGATTTTCAGTTGGCGGATATTACCGCTGATTTCCCTTTTATCGGCTTGAAGCTTTTCAATTTTTTCCTTAATGTTTTCTTCTTCAGCCGCGTCGGCGGAAGACCTTTCAACTTTTACCTCTTTTTTATCCACATCCGCGTAAAGCTTTCTTAGCGCCTGTTGAACGGATTTGGCAAATTCTTTAATATGCCGCAACTCCTCCAGGGTTTTTGCCTTCTCCAGTTTTTCAATTAATTTTTCCTGGTTTCGGCGTATTTTTTCCAAACTGGATTGGACATAATCCAAGTCAACCGGAATGCTCTGAATAATTTTTTGCTGAGACTGTCTTTCTTTGAACAGCTCTATCCTGCCTTCAGTCACTACCAGATCTTTTTCTGAATTATTCAATTTCTGTGAAATTTCGCTTTTCTTTGCTTCTAGTTTTTTTCTTATTTCTATCCCCTGAACTTCTTTTGCTTCGGCGCGCATTTTATCGCTAAGTTTGTCCGCTTCGCGCTGGGCGTTGATTGCTTTTCGGCCTAAACGTTCTTTCTCTTCGTAAGCGCCGCTCTTTTCGGACTGAAAAACATTCCAAAGATAAGCGAATAACTTTACCTGTTTTTCTTTAAGTTTTTGGGATATTTCTTTGCTTTTTTTAACTTTGTCAGCCTGGCGCTTAAGCATTTTAAGATGCGGTTCAATTTCTTTAACTAAATCCCTTACTCTCTCCAAATTATTTCTGGTTGATTCAAGTTTTTTAAGCGCTCTTTCTTTTTTGATTTGGAATTGTTTGACTCCCGCCGCGTCCTCTATAATTGCCCGGCGTTCAAGCAAAGAAGCGTTTAAAACTTTATCAGACATACCTTGATTAACTACGCAATAGCTTTTTTTCCCGATACCCGCCTTAGCTAAAATATCAACAATATCAATAAGCCGAACGCGGCTTCCGTTAATTGAATATTCGGATTCTCCATTCCTAAAAAGTCTGCGGCTTATCACTACTTCTGAAAAATCCAGCGGCATTTTTTTGTCAGAGTTATCAAAATATAAAGAAGCTGAAGCGCGTCCCAATCGCGTCCTTTCGCCTGATCCGGCAAAAATAATATCTTCGGATTTCTTTCCGCGCAAATTTTTCATTGATTGCTCTCCCATCACCCACTGGATAGCGTCGGCTATATTAGATTTTCCCGACCCGTTGGGACCGACAATTACGCTTATGCCACAATTTTTATTTCCATCATTAAGTTCGCACGCCGGTAAAAAATCCAGCGTGGTTTTCTTGGCAAAAGATTTAAATCCCGATAATTCTATTTTCTTTAAAAACATACAATTTTTCTCTGTCATTCTGAACGGAGCATAGCGAAGTGAAGAATCTCGTTGCAAATTCCACACGCTACTATCTTACTATATTTTCCAGTTTTAGAAAAATAAAAAAAGCTGGAATTGCTTCCAGCTCATAAAACTTTAGATCATCACTTCCTTTTAAAACTTAATTGTAAGTTCTTTTGATATCAAGAATATATTCCTCCCCATAAGTAGCGCAAACCATGTTTCTGCGACCATCAGAATATCCTAACCAAATCTTTTTCCCGCAAATGGGACATAAATATCCCACCGAAGAAAAAAGTTTGTCATAAGGATTATATTTCACTGTTACTTCGGATAGTTTTTCCTGCCGCGCCACATTTTGTTCTTTGGTCGCAACCTTTTTCTTATAAACAGGCTTGCGAACTTGGTAATTCTTACAGTCCTTACGACCTGTTATTCTAACTCTGCAACTATTAAGCATCTTGCCTCTTTTTTCCTCCCACTCTCTCCATAAATTTTTTTGCAAATTTCACCAAGCTCTCATCTACTAAATATAAGTGTGTCTTGATGCCTCCTTTTCTTTTTTTTGCATCAGCCATACTTTGTGCGCACTCAACACAATGCTCCCCATCAGAGTCGCAAATTTTACAACCGTGTTTTAGACAGATTAATTCTCCCATAATATCTCACCTCCTAAAATATTTTATTTTTTGTCAACGAACCAAACTTCATCACTCCATGCTATTTCCACCCCTTCGTTTCCAATCCCTTTTTAGCCGCTTCTCTTTGCGCGTCCTGTTTGGATACCCCCTCCCCTTCAGCCACTAATTCTTCATCCAAATAAACTCCGACAATAAAATGCTTATTATGATCCGGACCCCATTCTTTTATCACTCTATAGCTGGGAGTAATTTTCACATTTTCCTGCGCTTTTTCCTGGAAATAGCTTTTGGAATCCATATACGATTTTTCTTTCAAAACTTTATCCAAGTTAACGATTATATTTTCTAAAATAAATTTTTCAGCCGCATTGTATCCTTGGTCTAAATAAATCGCCCCGATAATAGCTTCCATAGCGTTAGCCAAAAGATACTGTCTTGCCCGTCCGGTGTCCTTGGTCTCCCCTTTACTCATCAATAAATATTTTTCCACGCCCAAATTACCCGCCACCTTTGCCAGCATTTCCCCATTAACTAAAGCCGCCCGCCAAGCGGTAAGTTCCCCTTCCGGATTAGAATAATTTTTATACAGGTAATCCGTCACCACCAATTCCAAAACCGCGTCCCCTAAAAATTCCAGCCTTTCATTATGATTTAATTTATAACCGCGATTTTCATTAAGATAAGAGCGGTGCGTTAAAGCTTCTTGAAGAAGATCTAAATTATTAAACTTTACTCTTATTTTCTCAGCAAGATTCTTAACCATTATTTTACTTGAAAGAACCTAGACATAAAACACACTGATAAATTTTTAATTTCCAATTTTTAATTTTTGAAATAATTTTTAACGCAATAATTTTTAAACATTAAAAATTAAGATTTATTTACAAAATTAAAAATTACAAAATTTAAAAATTACAGATGTTTATTTCTTGATTCTTAAATTATTTAAAATTGTTTAAGCTTCGGTTTTTTGTTGTTTTTTCCGATTTATCATCTTTCATCGGCTCTCCCATCTCGCGATAAATTGTTCCCAGCACCCCATTTACAAACTTAGCGGAGTTTGGCCCGCCAAAGGCCTTGGCTAATTCTATGGCTTCATTGATAGCCACTTTTGGGGGAACTTCATCATAATTCCCATGCATAAGTTCATATATCCCCAACCTTAAAATATTTCTGTCCACAACCGTAATTTGCTCAATCGGCCATTCCGGAGCGCATTTTTCAATTAACTCGTCTATCTTTTTCTTATACTTTAAAACGCCTTCTGCCAACGTTTTAGTAAATTCCGTCTCATTTGATCCGGAAGCGAAATTTTCTACATTGCGCTGAATTATTTTCGGCATTTTATCATTCTGGCAACCTTGAAAATCCCATTCAAAAAGGGACTGCATTGCTATTGACCTTTGCAAGTGTCTATTTGCCATTTTTGTTTTTCTTCAAAACATTTATCACTTCCCTGCCTTTGTAATACCCGCATTTTGGGCAAACTTTATGAGGGATAATAAAATATCCGCACTTGGGGCATTTTTGAAGCTTTTTAGTTTTGAGCTTTTGATTAACTCTTCTTCTGTCTCTTCTGCTTTTATTATGTCTTTGTTTTGGCACTGGCATAAGTTATAAAAAATCAAGGCGCGTAACTCAAAATTCAAGAAAAAGAAAATTTTGAGTTATAAGTTTTGAGTTGTAAGTTAAGATTATTTATAATACATTTCACTGTCGCATAGCTTAGCACTAAACATGCTTTATGGCAAATATACATGTGTCCGCCCGACAGGATTCGCCCTGTCATGCGACAGGGCGCCACGTCGGATGACGTGGCGAACCTGTATTTCCGAACAGTAAATTGCTATGTGTCCGCCCGACAGGATTCGAACCTGTGACCGTTTGCTTAAAAGGCAACTGCTCTACCAAGCTGAGCTACGGGCGGTTGTTTTTTATTAAGTTTTCAATTCTCTTTCTATTTTTCCATCTTTTTAATTGCTTCTCTCTGCATAATGCTTCTTTTTTTGACATGTATTCTTCATGGTATGATAATTGCCATGGAATAAAATTTTTAGTGCTTTTTGTGTTTCCTCTATTGTGATCCTTAATTCTTCTCTCTAAATTATTAGTAGCTCCGATATAAATTTTATCTGTTCTGCTCTTGCTTTTTATTATATAGACAAACCATTCCATATAAATATAGTTTTTGTGACCGTCCCCGACTTAAAAAGTCGGGGCTGCTCTACCAAGCTGAGCTACGGGCGGTTGCGCGCTAATCGCAAAACAAATAGTATTTTACCGAAAAATCCAGTTTAGTCAAGGCAGACAGCTACTTGGCCTTCTTGTTAATAAAAAATAAAAAAACCAGCGGAGCTGCCATCCAAAAAACTTTAGCCGAAGGTGAAGCAAAATATTGGTACATATTTTGCGAAACATACTCCAGTAGTTTGCTCGATGGAATCATGGAAATAATTATGCTGAAGATAAGCCCTACTTCTAAAAAACTCATCACGACCAGGCGCCAAAAAAATCCCGACCCCGAGCTGGAAATATGAATATCAAATAAATTGTCTCCCGCGATAGTCAGCACTGTCAGTAAAAGCAGAAATATCAACAAATCCGAATTGGCGTAAAGGCTTAAAAAATCTTTTGGAATCACGGTTAATATAGCTAGAGCAATATAGATGTTAATCAATATATTGGCTAAACGAAATCTTCCCACGAACATCCCAAACATTAAACTGATCGCCACTAGAACCAAAAACAAAGAAAGGTCCCCCGCTAATTTATCCGGAACGCCCATTTTTAAAAAAAAGCTGCTTAATCTCATATAAGTAAATTTATTGGTTAGACAAAATAAAAGCTATCGGCTACTATTGTATTGTAAAATATGGTTAAAGTAAACACAAGAAAAATATTTTTTTGGCTGTTGGCGTTAATTTTTATTTTCACGGCTCTGGCAGTTATTCTTTACACATTCGGCTACCGCTTTAATTTTCAAAGAGGGATTTTCATTTATACTGGAGCAATTACCATTAAGCCCGTCCCTCAAAAAGCGGACATCTTTATTGACCATAAACTAATTTCAAACAAAAGGATAAATTATTTGAATAATTCCTACCACATCAACGGAATAAAGCCTCAAAGCCATTTAATAGAAGTGAAAGCGCCTGGATATAACACTTGGTTTAAAAAAGCGGCTGTTCACAGCGGAGTTTCAACAGAATTCTGGAATGTTCTCTTAACTAAAAAAAATTATTCTCCTAAAAAGTATTCTACTCGCGGAATGGAAAAGTTTTACATATCTCCCAAAAACAAAAAAATAGCCTATGTTCAAAACGAAAAAAAGGCTGGAGAATTTTTGGTAAAAACGCTTGATATTGAAAGCGGGGCGCAAGAAAATATATTCTCCTCCAAAGAATACCGGTTTTCCGACGATAACGGAGAAAATATTGAATGGTCGCCTCAAGCTCATA
>Ga0190315_1001087_pt1 | contig 11537 bp, 11 predicted proteins | sample 48701101_MG_FD_161673 | JGI IMG/M metagenome (GOLD analysis project Ga0190315, IMG submission 161673) | Hydrothermal vent sediment bacterial communities from Southern Trench, Guaymas Basin, Mexico - 4870-11-0-1_MG | ecosystem: Environmental > Aquatic > Marine > Hydrothermal vents > Sediment ...
GGTTTCAGGTTTCTGAAAGATAAGAGTTTCAGAGTTTCAGAGGTTTATCTGAAAAAACCAGAGAGAATCGAAGCATTGTCAATGATAATGGTGTTGACGCTGTTTGTTTACTCTACAGTGGAATGGACTCTCCGAAAAAGGTTGAAGGAGTCTGGGGAAATCTTCAAGTCCGGTTCTGTGAGGGGGCGCATAGTAACATCGGGGCTATTACCCCGGAAAGAGGCGGCTATGCGCCCTACTCGACATTGCACGAACGTTCGAACACGCGCACAATCACCACAAAATCAGAGTGTTTTCACTGGAATTTCCGATTGTGCCGGACAAGGGATTGGATGAAATAAAAAAACGAGTCTTGCGAACATAAACAATAATATTACCTCGTCAACACAGGTTGTCAATATCCACCAGTATCAACCACCCGAACGCATAAAACCTGAATTGGAAGAAATCGAGGTAAACGAAGGCGAATCTGTTTGATATTAACCTTTTAAAACCTCGTACCTGTCTGAGATGGCTGCCACAATCACGCGGCACCCCCATTCCCGCTCAAGAATTGAACCATCTTCGTTCCGAGCGTCGCAAGATCAACGACAGCGGCATGTGCGGGCACGGGCATAAGGTTCACCCGCTTCTGAAAATCGGTCTGTGACTGCCATGTTCCGGCATTGATCACAGTAACGCCTTTGTATCGATCAACGCCCACGGTATGCACATGCCCGCAGTGCAGGATGTGCGGAATCGGATCGATCACGAAATGATCCGTTGCTTCAGGTGCGATCGAGACCCTGCCGCCGTAGATGGGCGCAAGATGCCTGCGTCGCAGCATTTCGATCATGACCTTGTCCGGCTGCTGGTAGCTCATCTTGGGTATGGTTGCGATCAGATCATCCATCGACCGCCCGTGGTAGATCAGAATTTTTACGCCGCCAATCTCGATTAACGCAGGATTGCCGACGAAGACCACATCATCACGAAACATCGACGTGACCTTCTCGGGCAGCGCGGGTTGCGGCTCCGCCTGCCTCACTGCATCGTGGTTACCTGGTGCGATTACGATCCTGACGTCTCTTGGCACTCGCTTGAGATACGCTGCTGCGCGTCTGTACTGCTCATACACGTCAGAGATCTCCAGTTCCTGCTCCTGACCCGGATATATGCCAACTCCATCGACTATATCACCAGCTATTATCAGGTAACGCACCGATTCGGAGTTATCTCCGAGCCAGTCGATGAATTCGCAGAACGCGTCCTCCAGAAACGTGTTGCTCCCGACATGCATATCCGATATCAGGACCGCGCTGCCTGCGCAATCCTCGCGGTTCCTACCATCTCCGTTCCCATTTCCATCCCCCTTTCCGTTCGTATTCCAATTTCCACTTCCATTCCCATTTCCGCCGCCGGGAAGCGTCTGGTTGTACCGGTTCGGTAGGTCCGGCAGAACGATCCCTTTCGCGATCATCAGCCTGCCGTCTCTCGTGAGTGAACCCGTAACCCCAATCACCTCATCGCAGACGACCCCCAACGCCGCATTCCACAGATCGCGATCGGATGGCATGACGAGAACCGAGAACGAACCTGTCGGATCCTCCAGTTGCAGAAGCTTGTTGCCGTTCGCCGTCGTTTTGATATCGGAGACCATGCCGATTATCGAGATGCTGTCATACTCCCTTCCGGTTCGCCCCACGCGCAGCGATTCGATAGGGCGCGCTGTCACCCTGCCACGAATGATTCCGGAAAGCCGCGTGTAGCGGTCGCGGAAGTACCGCACAAACTCGGAATACTCGCCGACGCATGTCGATTCATCGCTGATGTCGCTCAGGATGGTGACTTCAGGAAGCGGTCGTTCCGGGCGCCTCTCCTTCTTCGGTTCGAGTTTGACATGCTCCCTCCCGACCACGAGTACCGAGTCGTCCAGCGACCTGAGCACCTGTTTCATGACCGTGTCAGGTGCCGGGTACGCGCCGATCAGCGCGACCGCATCAGGACTGATCTGGTATCCGGCGTTTGCAAACTCCTCCACAATCAGCGATTCATGCATTGGTTTGTACTTGTCCCGGGCAGAGATAAAACTTTATGTGGCGTCTGCCAGATGGTCTCCCGAAACGTTTTTTGGCGAGATATGTCCTCTCTCGCGCTGGATCGTGTCGCGGGAAATTGGCTGGTTCCTTTTGCGCCCTCGCGTTAAAACACAAATTTTAACAGTTATGTTCTGGCAAGCATCTCCACAGGAATCTCCAGATTGTGCACGCCGGTTGCAACCAGAGCCCCCGCGACACCGAGATTGCGCAGCAGGTCGAGATCATTCATATCCCTGACGCCGCCGCCGAATATGACCGGATGGTCCGAGCGTGAGACCACTTCGGCGAGAAGATCGAGGTCGATGCCGGATTCTGTCCCGACCCGCGTCAGATCGATTATGATCAGCTCGTTTATCGGGTAGTCGTTCAGTCTCGCAACCGCTTCCAGCGGGGTAAGCGACATTCCGACGTTTGTCAGGATCCTGCCGCCCATGAGGTCGATATTCACATCCACACCCACTCGCCTGGAATCAGTCCCGGCGGCATCACATTCACATTCACATTTACTCCCGCACCCGCACACCTCCTCGATCACGTCAAACCCAGCGTTCTCGGTTCCGATCGTGACAGTATCAGCGATCAGAAGTCCACGTGCGAAATCATTGGCAGACCGAACCCCGCAACTGAGTATCGTCTTGCAGTGCATGGATACGTCCCGCACAACCGAATCATTGTCGGCAGCCGTGCCGCGCCCGCGTATCCGGTTGAGGTCTGCGGCGTACACCTCCCTTGCTTTGAGCGATCTTACGATCGCAACAGCGTCTGACGTCTCGCAGACCGAACTGTATTCGGCGATCGGGCGATATTCCTCTCGCCTGCCACCGACCGCATGGACGACAACGCCATCGAATATATCCAGCACGAGAATGGTTCTGAACATGTACGCGAGTATTTGCAGTGCCATCGCATATAACATGCGGACTCTGCATGGGCTGTCAACGTGCTGGTGGTTGTGCCGAGATCAAAGAATCCTTGCTCAAAACCGCACCACCCATGCACGATCCCCGAATGCACAAGAAGAATCGCAAAGACGGACAACCTCACAACTGCGCCTGATCAGTTATACACGTTATCGTGATGTTCGGGATTCAAAAGTGTTATTCTGTTATTTTTCTCATCGATTTCATAGATAAGATCGATTAGATTGGCGAAATCCGTAAAATCTGTGTTAATGTCTGCGTCGCGTGCTTTCGCAGACCGTGGCTAAAATTCCATAGGCGAAGGCATCAGCCAGCGTCAGAGCGGAATTGAAGCGATCCGGAGTTACCGCAACCCATATACTCAATCAAGTCATTCCAACTGTCATGACTGACTGGATCGCGTGGGACGTGATCGAGACTGCTCTCGCAAAGACCAGATGCATGCTCTTTGAGCCGTTCGATCTGAAAAAATGGGTGAAACTTGCAGTGATACTCCTTTTCATCGGCGGTTATGGCGGCAATGGTGGCAATGGTGGCGGTGGCGGTCCGGGTTATAGATACAACCTGCAGGACAACGGTTTTGGAGACTTTGGCGATCATTCTGAGTTTAATACAGCAATCGAAGAGGCAATAGCCAAAATCTCGACCTTCGTTGACCAGAACGTGATTGCAATCATACTTGCAGTAATTTCCATCCTCCTGACAATACTCCTGCTCTCCTACATCTCGAGCATCATGGAGTTTGCGCTCGTCGAGTCCGTTGTGACGAACCGGGTCATGCTCCGGGCATACATCAGAAACAACATGGGGAACGCACTGCAGCTCTTCGCGTTGAGGTGGACACTTACTATAATATTCCTGATCGCAATTATCCTGTCGCTCCTGCCAGCGATTCCCACGATACTGGATGGCAACTTTGGGATTACGATTCTCGGATCGATCTTTTTACTTTTCATTGTTATTATAATTAGTAGCATAATCTTTGCAGTGATCGGTTCGTTCATCAACATGGCGATCCCGGTGATGCTCTACGAGGATGTGGGTGTGATTGGTGCGCTCTTACGAGTGATCGGCACAGCAAAGCACAGCGTTTCGCAGCTACTTGTCTACTGGGTTCTGCGGATCATACTGAGTATAGTGGTCTCAATCGTTGCAGCGATTGCAGGAATCATCGTCTTTCTGCTCGCAATGCTCATACTGGTGCCGATCGGCGTTGTGATATATTATCTGATTCTCGCAATGCCGGCGGTGACCGGCTTTCTTGACCCGGTATTTCTCATCGGGATCGGATTGTATATTTTTGTAGCCATACTGGTAATCCTATTTTCAGTCACCCTTGCAACCGTGCCGCTTCCCGTATTTATGAAGTACCATACACTCCTCTTCCTCCGGGACTGGTACGCAGATATCGTGCCGTTCCATGAAGATGTTCCATTACCCGCTCCTTTATCGCAACAGGCATAAGCGGGATGTTCGGAACATCTGCGTTGCCCGGTTTTACCATCACGTGAATGAACCTCGGACCATCGCTCTCGTACAAATTCTCAATTGCGGACCGCAGTTCCTGCTCGGTATGCACTTTTCCGGTCTCGTTAATCCCGGCGCTCACCGCCATCAATTCCAGGTCCAGTTGCAAATAAGCATTTGTCAGTTGATTTCCTGTGCTGCCGAGTGTGCCATTGTCAAGGCAGAAGATAGAGAGATTCGTTGGACGTTCCGCTGCCAGCACCGGCAGCACATTTGATGCCAAAAGACCCCCATCGCCATCGAGAACGATTACCTCTCTTGCCGTTGCAAGCGAGATTCCAAAGCCTACGGACGACGCCTGGCTATAGCTCCCCAGCATATAGAAATTGAGATCCCGGTCACCTGCGTCGTACAGTTCCTTACTCGGGATGCCGATATTGGATACGACAGCCTCCTCGTGCAGATATTCCGATATGATCTTTATCGCGTCATATCTCGTCATTACGGGTTCGCGAATTACTCGTTCGTATCTCAAGCGTGAGATTCGCCCCCTCTCCGGAAATCGCTCTGCGGTTGTGCTCTCAGCGCGCTCCACCTTGTCTTCTTCCACCCCTGCCCAGGCTTTCGGAGATATCAGGGCAACGGAGGGCGTGTTGCCGTCGTACGCGGCTTCGATGACCTCATCCACCATGCCGATCTCGGACGGCTCTTCTATCACCGTGCAAGGAATCTTCCACACCCGCAGCGCATCCGGGAGAACGCTGTTGAATGGAATCTGCGCAGGTATTTTCTCGTCGTAAAACCCGCGCCAACTGGCAATTATTGGCAACGGCAGCTCGTAAGTTACGGAAAGAGAAAGTAACGCGTTGAAACAGTTGCCCAAGCCCGAACTCTGGATAGCAATCGCAGGTCTTCCGCCTGCAAGGTATACGCCCGCGCCGATGCCGATTCCGTCCTCCTCCTTTATTATCGGTATCTCGCGGAGCTCCGGATCAGAGTGCAGGAGATAAAAGAGATTCTTTGCTTTATCGCATGGAACAGTTGTTACAATATCGATTTTGTTCTTTTTGAGTATCTTTATGACCTTCTCTTCAATCTCGTACATGTTACTCACCTACCGCAACGCCGTACTTCATGCAGACGTCTTCAAACTCGCTATAAATTAGATCAGGAACTTCCACGCCGCTTATGCTCTTCTTCTCGTTGAGCTCTTCCCGTTCCCCAGGAAACATGGCGCAATCGTCTTGGACCTCCCGCACCAGTTTACCTGACCTTGATTTGAAAAGATCGAGATCGGTGAAACTCGAAATGTTTATCGCGATGAAGAAATCCCCTTTTGTGCATTTTTCCAGTGTTGTCGTGCCTCTGACGTCTGTTCCACTCGCAGCATTGGTAAGAGGTCCACAGAGAAGATCGATAACATAGGATAATCCGTAACCCTTATACCCGAAGTCTTTTCCGCCGATTGGAAGAAGACTAAAGAGTTCTTCGGGATTAACCGTTGGATTTCCGTCCCTGTCAAGAGCGCAATCATCCGGAAGCAGCTCATTTTCGCTGATAGCTCGTGACACCTTTCCTCTTGCGATATTGGTCGTTGCTGCGTCGAATACGACCGGACGCTCCATAGTCGGTGCCGCAACCGAGATGGGATTTGTTCCGAGAATCGGGGTTTTTCCACCGAATGCTGCCATTGCTGGCTCCGTATTGCAGAACACGATCCCGATCATCCCACTCAACGCTGCCATCTCTGAGTAATAGCCAGCCATCCCAAAATGGTTCGTGTTATGCACTCCAACTGCTGCGATACCGCAACTCCTCGCTTTTTCGATTGCAATCGTAATCGCCTTTGCGGCAACGACCATTCCCAGACCGCTGTTCCCGTTGATCAACGCCGAATTGGGCGACTCCCTCTCAATCGTTATCTCGGTCTTTGTCCTCTGAAGACCGTGCTCGATCGATGCGATCAATTTCGGGAATCTCATAATTCCGTGAGACCCAAAGCCCCTCAGTTCAGCTCTCAGAAGTACATCAGAGACCGTTCTCGCGTCTTCTTCCGGTGCGCCGAGTCTGATCAGAACCCGCTCCATCGCCAACCCGAGACTCTCTGGTCTGCACATCACTGTATCACCACCATATCCCCTCACCGTTGCCCCAATATCACACCATCTTCCAGTACGGGAACGACATCGTATCTATCGATCTGCGAGATGAACAAAACGTCCTTCGCATAGCCGATCTCGCCCAGATACCTTGCAGCGCGGGATTGTTGAATGGATCTCGCCAGGAATCCTTCGTCGATCTCAATACCGTCGTTCAGACTGCTGTAAAGTGCCATCGCAACCGCAAGGTCCTCTGTTACCCCATGCCTGCCGCCCACAGCCAGTATCTCTGCGCTCTCGCCGGTCTTCTCGAGTCTGTTCCTGACAGCACTCAGATTCAGGCTTGAGCTTATGAGCGCACAGTCCAGTCCGGTCAGTATCTCTGTCGAGTTGGTGGTTGTTAACGCGAGTCTTTCAATATCAGACCGTTTCAGATACTGGAGTAACTCGACAGGCGAGTTTCCGATATCGAAATTATGGGATTTGACACCCCCGCGCTCGCCTGCAATCACACACCCCTCTTCTTTTAATTCAAACGCCGCTTCTTCGCTATCTACCGGAATTACCTCCCGAACGCCGTTTGCAAGAGCTGTTACGATGGTTGAGGAGGCTCTCAAGACGTCGATCAGGACGCAGACGCGGTCAACGTGCCCGCCTCCACCCCCGAAGTCCCCGATGCTGATACTATACCCTGCCAAGCGTATCCCCTCTGAGACCTCGTCTCAATGTTTCGAGCGGGATCACATCAGCAGGCGATATGTTTCCCAGACTGACGTCAATTCCGAATTTGAGTATCAAATAAACCTGCTGACTCTTTATCGGCGCTTCAAAGAGAATATCTTCGATTCCGATGCCTTTTACCAGTCTTTCTGCCATATCCTCCCTGATGCCGCCAACACCATCGAATATGCCGATTCCCTTCCCGCTTTCTCTGGATTCCATGATTACTTTGTCCGCTCCTGCTTTCAGATCGTTTTTCGCTTCGTGGATTCGCTCTTCCACAGTAAATTTCGCGTCTTCTGATGGATTTTTCTTGCCAACCTCTGAGAAGACCTCAAAACCTATTCTCTTTGCTTTTTCGATCATCTCCGTCCTTTCATCCATGCCAATCTCGATGGAACCGTCGGATATCTCAATTCCGTTGATGCCGATCCTTCTGGCGTATCCAAAGAATTCGTCCACCTTTCGTTTCAGGTATGCGATCTCAAAGAGCGTCCCGCCGTTGCTCACAATGATCCCATGCTCCCGGTATAACCGTATCTTCTTCTTGACCGCCTCTTCCGGGCAGATTCTTGGAGTGCCCCATCCGAGCTTGATCACGTCGATATACTCGCCTGCGCATTCCATCAGGTCGGATGCGGCGTTGTAACCAAGTCCCTTGTCCAGTACCATCGTAAGACCAGAGTCTCTTGGTTTTTTCGCCCGGTCCGGAATGTCTATCATCTCAAATGCTTTCGTTGCTGTTTCCGTTGCTGTTTCCGTTTCCATTTCCATTGCCATCGCCGTCACCTCAACGATCCAACCGGATCCGTCAGCGTAAATCTGCCGTCCAGGATTATCTCCTTCAATTTGCGGGACAACTCATCTGCTCTCGCCCTGTTTGACTGCCTCAATGTTATGGGAACTTCGTTTCCCTCTACATCAATACTTCCCAGATTCCCTTTAAACGCGCGCTCCGGGCACAGATTCAAACAGGCGCCACAGTTAAAGCACCTCGCCCTATCGATTCCGCCCGACCGTAAAAACGCATTCGTGGGGCAGTATCTCTCGACCTCGCAGTCGTCGCAACCGATGCATCTCGCTGGATCGAAGTATACTTCCATGTCAGTGCCCTGCCAGAGGTCTGCATAACTCCCCTCTGCAAACGGTATCCTGTCGTGGATGTCTGCTATCGGCAGTTTCACATCCTCATCCAGAATTTTGAGGTTGGGCAAGGTGTCTTCAGTAACTATGATCGGAACCGCTATGGACGTTATACAATCTACGCCGTCCGAAGTCCTGAACCCGCCCATGTATTCAGGGTTCATCCCGCGCATATCAGCAAACACCGAAAGATTCGGCTTTTCCGGGCTGCTTCTCGTTCCGGTGCCAATCACATACCCGGGAGCACCGTTTACCAGTATCCCGGTCCCAACACCAATTGATTCCCCCAGCGGATCGTTCTCCAGTGGATTGAGTTCACCACAGCCGCTCACAGAAAGTTCCTTGCAGGGTCCCTTCAATCCGTTGGCAACCGAGAAGATAGTCCTGACAGCATCTCTTCCCTTATTCAGGAATCCCGTATAGTTTTTAACGGAGGTTCTGGTCGTAATAATCCTTGCAAACTCCAGATCTTCGATTGTTACCGTGTTTTCGAATATTTTCCCACCGGAATCCACCTCCACATCGATCTCTCTTCCTTCCACCAGCTCCCGAAACAGGTGCCCACCACCGTATTCCATCGGTCCGGAGATGCTTGGCGTTGACCCGTACAGAACCGCCTCCACGATTCCAAGATTCTCGTTTGGACATGGACCAGGGGACGCAGGAACACCGTTTAATAAAACACTCTTTGCACGCGCAAACGCCCCCCTTCCGGCAACAGGTATCGATAAAACGGCTGCTGTGCCTGACATCACGCCGCAGGTGCCTGTTGTCACCACATCCACATCCCTCGGCGTAATGTCCTCCCCGACTCTTAACATCCTTTTAAACTCTTCTGCGGTGTAAACAACCGCTTTTCCTTCATTTATCCGGTCATTGACCTCTTTTGCGGTCTTCATGATCTTCACAATTTTTGCAATCTTCACAACCGTATATCTTCAATTCTGACATGGAATCCATCCTTTTTTTCCAGAATCATATTGATAACGCCGGTATGGCTCAAATCCATCATGCAGAACCCAGGTAAAAACCTCTGCCGCATTCCAAAGACCGGTTCCCTGGCAACAACCCTTGCAACACCAACAAAGCCAACTACGTGATACGCTTCGATCTCTTTTACCTGTTTGCCTCTCGAATGCGCTGGGCCAACAACGAAACACGTCAAGACTCCGGTTACGGCATTCGCATCGATCACCCTCATGACGTGCTGCACAGGACAGCCCGATCCCGCAGGTCTGCCGACAACGATGTCGTCCGGGACGATCTCCCACTTCTCTACCAGATCCGGTCTGAACGGGAGTATTACCTTTCGTGCAGAGACCTCGCAGGGCATAGGATCAAGAATAAAATCGTAGTCCCTGCCAAGAATGTCTTTTCCGGAGTAGGAGTCCTTGTCTCGACACAATTCCGTCTCTTCGATTTTTTCTATCTCTTCTCTGTAAAAAGGGCAGTCAAAATAGGATTTTTCGCCTTTTTGTACCGATATGACAAACTCATCACAACTCCCCACACCACACAGCCCACAGTTTTTTCCGGGCGGATTCCATCCCATTTCAGCCATTTCAGTCGCCCCGATACAGATAATCCGCGTCTTTCAGCCGTCGTATCACGCCAAAATGGTTCTGCCATCCAATATCCTTCTTGCCGATACAGATCGTACAGACCCCGAGAGGCGGCTCTCCCTTCAACATCATCTTTTCCTTGTCTATGTCACTAAGGGAGTCTACAATCCTCATCAGATACCGCATCCCGGTCCCTTGCAGCGTATTCGTCTCTATGATGTCAATATTCCCGTTAACCTCCTTTATCTTCTCTCTGAATACCTCCCTCTCTGCCTGCGAAATCAGATCGATCTTCGTCACAACCGCGAGATCCGCGAGAGTTATCATCGGACCCATCTTGAGCGGAGTATTGGTTCCGCTGATCGCACTGAGCACCACTATGCCAAGACCCTGTGTGGTGTATGGCGAACACCTCATGCACAAGCCCGCGCTCTCAACGATGAGAAGATCAGATTCGTTTTCTTCCGCCCAAACGACCGCATCCCTGAGAACCATGATGCCTGCGTGATCCGGGCAGAGATCGCCAGAATAAATCTTTTTCGTCGGGATTCCAAACTCTTTTTTGAGTTCTTCGTCTTCAAAAGCTCTAACGACATCGATCTTCAGGTAAGATACCTTGTTTTTATTTTTGCTCTTGTTCTGCAAGCCATTTATGATCTGCCTCGTCAATGTGGTCTTTCCGGCAGATGGCGGACCAGCCACGATGATCAATCGCATATCGATTCCCCCTGCCTTATTTTTTCCCTTATGACGTCCATCCTCTTATCCATCAACATTATCCTTTTGAGAATGGGTTTTTCTTCTTCTTTAGGTGTCAGAACCTTTTCCACAGCGCCATTCTTCATAACAATCCTTTTGTCAGACAACAGGGCTATGAGTGGGTCATGGGTGACGAAGACCACGGCTTTTCTGAACCTCTTTACGCACTCTATCACCCTGTCTTTGAATATACCGGCATTTTCGATCTCGTCAAGGAGTATTATGGGCGTATTGCTGATGAGGGTGGCGTCTGCTATCATCAAAGCTCTGGTCTGACCTCCTGACAACTCTGTCACCTTCATATCAGGCAATATCTTCTCCCCGGTGAATTCATTTGCCAGATCGATTGTTTTTTGGATCACCTCGCAATCAACCATCTTTCTCGCTCTTGCGTGCATTTCCAGGAAATTTTTTACGAGCAAATCCGCCAAACACTGTGTATTTTGAGTTATTGAAGCGATCGGCTTCTTTGAAGGGTCCCTTACGTACTCTTCAGGGGGATGCTCACCATTGACCAGAATCGTCCTGCCTGTTACCGTGTCGTGTTGAGCAAACATCTCGATATCGTTTATGAATGCGCTTTTTCCGGAACCAGTCGGACCGACGATCGAGATCGTTTCGCCGAGTGTGATAACGATGCTGCCGAAATCTTCCGCTTCTCCGTCTTTCTTTCTGCCCGGGAGAATTGTGATCTCTTCTATCTCTGCATGTTTCATGGCTCTTCATTTAGATAGAGGATTATAAACATGTCACCATCACAACCCATCACCGCTCACCGTCACCACTGCG
>Ga0190315_1001089_pt1 | contig 11518 bp, 9 predicted proteins | sample 48701101_MG_FD_161673 | JGI IMG/M metagenome (GOLD analysis project Ga0190315, IMG submission 161673) | Hydrothermal vent sediment bacterial communities from Southern Trench, Guaymas Basin, Mexico - 4870-11-0-1_MG | ecosystem: Environmental > Aquatic > Marine > Hydrothermal vents > Sediment ...
TTGCGTGCGTTATTTTCAAAAACGCGCTTTGACGCGCTTTGACGCAAGAGATATTTTCTGGTTATTTAGACTACCTGATTTAGGGGCCATAAAATGTTACGTCGGCAAAAGTACAGCGAAGCGAAACTTTTGCCGACGTGAATGGTTTCAAATTAAGTCATGGCCCCAATTGTGCCTCATTAGCCAGACTTTTTGTAGGTGTTTTATGACAACGAGTCCTTATAGCATCTCGATTGAATGGGCTATAAAATAAACGCGCTTTGACGCGCTTTGACGCAAGAGATATTTTTTACAATACATTCAACAGATTTATTCAATTTTCACGGCATCGCAATCCATAATTGTTCTTCGTGATCTTCAAGGGCGTATATCATGCCATTTATTGAATAATGATGAAAGCGAAAAATTCCGCTCACAGTTTGAAAACCAATTAATTGCCGATCAAGAAATCCATTGTTATTGTGCAAATCCTGTTGTGATACGGCATGAGCCGGACGATCCGTTGTGGATAAAGATGTTAGGCATAGCTGTTGAAGACAAGTCCAAGATTCGTGAAGGCGTTTTTTATATAAAATTCGTTGGAATGATGAAAATATCTACCGCTTGTTTCTCAAGGTGGCATTTGAGAGTTTAAGCCGGTATTTAACAGAGAAATTTCCTGACATCTATCCACAATTTAAACAGACATCGGTTGGCATCATACCACCGCAACCTGAAGAATATATCCGCCCGATTATAGAATCGTTAGTCGGGGAACATAAGGGTACCGACAAGCGAAAAGATATACTTTTACTTGGATTCCCAAACATTTGTTAGATAGCCAAAAACAGGTGGCACCGCGTTGGATTATTGCGTTATTTGCTGAAGCGGCAAACAATGCACTTGATAGTAACTTACCAAGTCCCATTATTCCGCAGAAAATGATTCGGGAAACACTTAAATCCAAAGTTTCTGAAATCGCTGTTCGTGATTTGAGAGTGGAATATCAGCAGGAACTGAGGACAAACGGAGATTTTTGGCATGAGACTTTTAAAAATGTCTTTAACACGTTTCCCCAGTCACGAGATAGTATGTTAAAGTTGATTAAATCACGCGCCCGTATAAAAAATGCCACTGATGAAACTCTTCTAAAAAGAATGGAAGAAATTTGTTTACTGGAAAGGCGTGAACCGACGAGGAAACGCCCAGAAATACATTATCAAATTCCAGACATTTATTTGTACGGATTGGGATTGTCTCGGCGCGGTTGAGTTGATTCAAGACACGCTGTGATGAAGCCTATTACAATCAGAAGTACAACGAATTTTGAAATAAGCGAATAAGTACAACGAATTTTGAAATAAGCGAATAAATAATTCAATTAATTTGCTTTATTCGTTTACGGTGCTTGACTAGCCGTAATACTTAGTACAATTTATTTTAGAGATTTTCAGATAATTATTTTCAAAACCAAAACCCACAGGTTTATCTCGCTTCGCTATGAACGAAAGTTTCACCTGGGGAAGGGCCGTGGAGGGCCACTACCACAGGTTTCACTAAAGCTATTCACTATACGCTTTAGCTAAGGAACCCTACATTATCTTAGCATTGCCGCAGGGTTAGGAAAAGTCTGTTTGATGTGATTTTCCAATTCGTCCAGTAATTCAACCTGTTGATTGTCCAGTTCTGACTCCTTCCTCAGTTTGTCAATTTCCATTAGCGCGACGGCGGGAGTGGTACGCTTGTTGTATTTGTGATCGAACAAGGCCTCGTCCTCATTTTCTGGATTGACGCGCCGCATGTAATCTTCAAAGTCTTTCGTCAGCATGGTTGGCAAGTTGTCGGGATAATTTCGACACAAAAGACGACTCGCCAATTGACGCATGTCAATATCAGCAAATTTGCTGACCATTTCCACTTTTTCAGGCAATTTTTGGGACAACAGGGCAGCGTGAAATTGACGGCCTAATGCTTGTTCTTTTTCGGGTAAAAAGCCGTTTTGATAGAGTGCCGCTTCGATATCCAAATCAGGAATTTTGGGATATCGATATTCGCGGTGATATTGGATCATTTTGTGGAAAACTGTGGTGTGAGACTGTAGCCAGTCCTTATTTTCCTCAACAATGCGCTGTCGTTCTTGGCTCAAAGAATCCCAATAACGTTCCTTGGGCGGTAACACAATGCCGGGTTCACCGTATTTTTTACGGATAACCCAACTTTTATGAGAGAAACGCTTTTCCTCTTCAGCAGAGCTCGTCTTTGAGGGAATATCACTCAATTGGATATCGCGCAATTTGAGATTATCCAAACGCAACCACAGGGTTTTATTTTTGTAAGGGATTGAATTACCTATTAAAAGCACTGGCACTTGATAGTGATTGGCTGAACCGTATTGGTTGCCAATCATCAACGCGATGCGATTAGTACAGGCAATACTGCGAAAAGAAATGGAGATTTCTTCAATCCGTTTGGTGTCTTTTGCTTTGTCAAAATAACCATCCAAGTACTGCCACATTTTTGGTTCTTTATAAAGTCGCCGTGCTAATTCGAGGGTGGCTTCGACATCCACCATCGCATTATGCGCCGGCCCGCTTGCCAATTGGTTCGCCTTGCTGAGGTATTCGAGTCGCATGGTTGGCTTGCCATCAATTTCGGGCCAATTATCTAAGACTTCCCTTTTGTACAAGTAGTACATAATAGTAATAGGCAGTAAATCGCAGCGACGACAGCCCTCTTTATGTTGATGAGTGTAGGGTGGCAGCAAGTTGCGATGAAAACAGAAGCGTAGAAATTCATCATCAAACCTTGAAGTGTTGTAGCCAAGACTGATAGTGCCCGGTTGATTGACAAGACGGTGTATTTCTGCAATCGCTTCAAATTCGCACACGCCCTGCATTGATTGTGCAATAGAAATGCGATGCGTTATCGTCGCCTTTGGCGACGGGATAACATCGGGGCGCAATTTAACCATAATGTTGTGCCGCTCCATTTCGTTGAAATTCATATCAGTGCGAATAGCGGCAAATTGCAATATTTGGTCAAAAGCTTTGTTTAATCCCGTTGTTTCTGTGTCGTAGAAAAGATAACTGTTCATGTTGTCACCTTAAGATAACAATTTCATAGACAAATAGCCCGACATGTCCACGTATCACATACTGTTCGTGTCATTATTGTCATTCCGAAGAAATGAGGAATCTTAGCGAATGCGAGAAATGACAAAGTCCGGCTTTTTGGGAATGCGCCCCAGATACTATCCTTTGAGGGATGGTATGTGTACGCTCGTGCGTTTAGGGTTGTAACTCGTCGAGTTGAGCGATCTCAGGCTTTAGCTTGAGCAATACCCTTCACGCTCGCACTTTTAAAACACGCTCTTATTAGATTTCAGATAAAATCCGTCCAATATTTCTTTTGGACGTCCAAGATAAATCTTGGACTCCAACCAAAAGTAAGCGTTTGTATACGGCACACGGTTGATATTTTCAGTTTTAACACACCCAAACTTGGGATGTGTTAAACTCAAAAAGAGCGAAGCGAGATCAAAATATCATTTTTAGCCGTGCCAAGTCTAGTAACTGAAAAACTTGACTCTGTGATCATTGATAACTGACAAACTGTTCACTGATAAACTGTTCACTGATAAACTGATCACTGATATACTGATCACTGATAATCACTGAAAAACTGAGAACTGAGAACTGAAATGAACTGGGTGGATTTTAGCATTATTGTGTTTGTTTTGCTGTCGGGTGTAATTAGCTATTTCTACGGCTTTGTCAAAGAACTCTTTTCGTTCTTGAGTTGGCTACTCTCATTCATCATAGCCCTCCTTTTTTTAGGGGGACTGGATGACCTGTTGACGACGCTGATTCCAACGCTGACTCCTTATGACGATCTGCGTTTAGGTGTGGCTTTGATAGCGCTGTTTTTCTTATGTTTTCTTCTTCTTGAGTTGATTAGTCATTTGATCCTCAATTCTATAGGCCCCACCCACTTATCGGGCCCCGATCGTGTCTTAGGGGTAGTCTTTGGTGTTGCTAGGGGCAGCGTTATCGTCACTTGGTTGATTATGCTGGCAGGATTAACCCATCTCCCTGCCGGCGCTGCGTGGCAAGAATCGGTGTTAATTCGCCAATTTCTGCCAGTTGTCAAGGAGTTGCGTAGCCAATTGCCCTCTGATGTTGCCACCAAATTTGATTTTGACCCCCCGCCTGAACTTCAGCCACCGTCTTTTTAGGAACCGTCCATAAATAAGTGACTCATTTAAGGGTTAAAACCTTGCTCAAGATTTGAGCAAGTTATTTATGGACAAGTCCTTAGGTTAGGATAGCGCGAGCGATAAACCGGCTTATTGGCTCAGTCTCGCTTAAAGGCGGTAACGGGCCGGCTATGCCTTCGATTTCATTCTCTCTCGTCTGGAGTTTTTATGTGTGGAATTATTGGGATTGTCGGAAAATCGAGTGTGAATCAAGCCTTGTATGATGGGCTAACGATGTTACAACATCGCGGTCAAGATGCCGCTGGCATTGTCACTTGTGATAATGAGCGTTTGTATCTGCGTAAGAATAATGGCCTCGTCCGCGATGTTTTTCATATTCGCCACATGCTGAATTTACGCGGTCATATGGGCATAGGTCATGTGCGTTATCCGACGGCCGGTTGTGAGTCGGGTGGGGAAGCGCAGCCCTTTTATGTGAATTCTCCTTACGGCATTACGTTGGCACATAATGGCAATCTGACTAATGCGGAGGCCCTGAAAAAGGATTTATTTCGAGAGCAGTTACGCCATATCAATACCGATTCTGATTCTGAAGTCTTACTCAATGTCTTTGCCCATGAATTATATAAGTTAAATAAATTACTTATGAATAATAAGGATGTATTTGAGGCTGTCCGAGGTGTACATCGGCGCTGTCGGGGCGGTTACGCGGCGGTGGCGATGATTACGGGCTTAGGCATTGTTGCTTTTCGAGATCCTTACGGGATTCGTCCAGTGGTGTTTGGCAAGCGCGAGACTGATAGCGGGACGGAATATATGGTGGCTTCGGAAAGTGTGGCGATGGATGTGCTAGGGTTTGAGTTGGTACGTGATATTGCTCCCGGTGAGGCGATTTTTATTACGGCCGATGGACAATTATACACTCGCCAATGTGCCGATCATTCGACGTATTCGCCTTGTATTTTTGAAATGGTCTATATGGCACGCCCCGATTCCATTATGGATGGCATCTTGGTGTACAAAGCACGCTTACAGATGGGCAAAACACTGGCGAAAAAAATTCTACGTCTTTACCCCAATCATGATATCGATGTTGTTATTCCCATTCCTGATACGAGTCGCACGGCGGCCGTGCAACTGGCTCATGTGCTCGCGCGCAAATACCGCGAAGGCTTTGTAAAAAATCGCTATATTCCGCGCACCTTTATCATGCCGGGGCAAAGTATGCGTAAAAAGTCTGTGCGCCAAAAGCTTAACGCCATTGGTTTGGAATTCAAAAACAAAAATGTTTTGTTGGTAGATGATTCGATAGTGCGCGGCACAACTTGTCAACAAATTATCCAAATGGCGCGTGAAGCTGGCGCTAAAAAAGTTTATTTTGCTTCTGCGGCACCGCCAGTGCGTTATCCGAATGTCTATGGGATTGATATGCCTTCGGCGCAGGAATTACTTGCCCATAATCGCACTACTGAGGAAATTGCTCAGATTATTGGTGCTGATTGGCTGGTGTATCAGGAGTTAGACGACTTAATCGCTTGCGCTCGCAAGGGCAATAAAAGCATTAAACATTTTGATGCGTCCTGTTTTACCGGTCATTATGTCACTGGTGATGTTGATCAAGGCTATCTTGATTACATTGAACGCTATCGCAATGATGCAGCGAAAGCGGAACGTCAGGCCCAAGAAACGGAAGTGATTGATTTATATAACGTTGCTTGATTTTAAGTTCTCAGTGATCACTGATCACTGATCACTGAACACTGAACACTGAACACTGAAAAAATGATCACTGATAAACTGATAAACTGAAAAAATATGACAGACTGGGACGAATTCGGTTTTAACACCCGCGCCGTACGAGCAGGGCAAGTGCGTAGTGATGAAGGCGAGCATAGTGAGGCCATTTTTCCCACTTCTAGCTATGTCTTTGAAAATGCCGCCCAAGCCGCGGCGCGGTTTGCAAACAAGGAACCGGGCAATATTTACTCCCGCTTTACCAATCCAACGGTGCGTAATTTTGAACAGCGCCTTGCGGCCCTAGAGGGCGGGGAGCGTTGTATGGCAACCGCTTCGGGCATGGCGGCTATCTTTAGCACTTGTTTGGGCTTGCTCAAAGCCGGTGACCATATTGTGGCTTCGAGAAGCCTTTTTGGCTCGACTGTCACGTTGCTCAACAATATTTTGGCAAAGTTTGCTATAAAAACGACTTTTGTCGATTTGACGGATATTGATAGTTGGCGAGTGGCTCTCCAACCCAGCACTAAGCTGTTGTTTTTGGAAACACCTTCTAATCCGTTGATGGAAGTTGCCGATATAAGTGCGCTGGCCGAATTAGCTCATGCACGCAATTGTTTGTTGGTGGTTGATAATTGTTTTTGCACGCCGGCGCTACAAAAACCGTTGTCTTTGGGCGCTGATATTGTGGTTCACTCTGCTACCAAGTATTTAGATGGACAAGGACGCTGCATAGGCGGTGCTATTGTGGGCCCAGAAAAACAGGTCGGAGGCGACATTTTCGCCATACTTCGCTCCGGTGGGCCTACCATGAGTCCGTTTAATGCGTGGGTTTTTCTTAAAGGCCTAGAAACTCTGAGTTTGCGTATGCAGAAACACTGTGACAATGCAGAAACGTTGGCACACTGGCTGGAAAAACAAGAAGCGGTGGAGCGTGTTTACTATCCGGGGCTGCCGTCTCATCCTCAGCACGAGTTAGCCAAAAAGCAACAAGGCCGCTTTGGCGGTTTAGTTTCGTTTGAAGTCAAAGGCGGGCAAGAGGCCGCTTGGCGCGTGATTGATTCAACACGCATCATGTCTATTACGGCCAATCTGGGCGATGCCAAAACCACTATTACGCATCCGGCAACGACCACTCATGGGCGCATTACACCAGAACAGCGCCGTGCGGCCGGCATTAATGATGGCTTGATTCGCATTTCGGTGGGCTTAGAAGATATTGAAGATTTGCAAGCTGATTTGCGGGGGTTGAGGCTGGAATGATGAATGATGAATGATGAATGATGAATGATGAATGATGAATGATGAATGATGAATGATGAATGATGAATGATGAATGATGAATGATGAATGATGAATGATGAATGATGAATGATGAATGATGAATGATTAATGATTAATGATTAGCCCCAACGGGGCGATATTAATATAGCCTGGGGCAACGCCCCAGGAAAGCCCCAACGGGGCGACATTAATATAGCCTGTGTATCTACCAGGTATCGACATTAATATAGCCTGTGTAACTACCAGGAAACCTTCGCCAATTTTATAACTTATTGTTTTAATGATAAATTTAGATAACAATTTTATTGACAATTATTGACATGCTTACCTTTATGGAGTATGTCTTTCAACAATTATGAATAAGGGAGTATCAGCCCTTTATCCCCTCGCCTAATGAAAGCTTAGGGTTACTTGAATGCTTGAGAGTCCATTTTTTTGATGTGGAAGGCTAACCACCTCAAGCACATTTATGGTACTTTAAAAATAACAAAATGTCAATTTTTTTTAGATAATGTCCAGCCAATATCAATAGTTATCAATATTTTTGGGCCGACTATACAATTTGACACTGGTAACGGCTGACAGTCATTTTGACCGAATTGAGGGTTTGAAGGTTGAAAATTGGCTGACAGGGAAAAAAACATCAGTATCGTAGTATCGTATAACTTTTCAGATAAATATTTTGGCCTCCTATTTTCTGAAATACTATAGGGTGGCTTCCGCTACGCGAAACCACCCAGAGCGGGGGTTAGTAGAAAGGGGACAGGAGAAAGGAGAACAGGAGAAAGGAGAAGGGGAACCGGAACAGGCCCAATTCCCAAGATTGGTTTCAACTTGAATTTGGCAAAGGGCCTTGATTTGGTATGAAACGTTCCGGACTCGGTTGCAAACAGAACCCGGCATCTACCATCATTTATCCGTTGCTTGCTGGAGCATTTTTATCTGAATAGGTTAGGGTGATAGCAGAGGCCACTACCTCATTTCCTTTATTTTTCCAATAGTTATAACTGGCAGACACACCCGCAGCTAATCCCCTATTATTTCCATAAGAGAAACCTTTTTCTTCTAAAAACGCATTCAAAGTCGTTAGATTAATCTTGATATCTTGAGAATACAATGCAAAGGCTAGTTTACCTATCAATTCGTAACTGTGTGTTGATTGTTGCTTGCTCCACAGTCAATTTTGTCTCTGGCATTCTAAACGATATTTTGCCATCGCTCATCATTTGCAAATCTCGTATAGAAAATGCTTTAAAGTCGTTTTCTTGAGAGACTGCCAAACCAAAACCATTTATCTCAGTCTCTATTTCATCCAGCAAACTGAACATTTGTCCGTTTATGATTTCTTCATAACGTAAAAATGTCTCCCGAATTTTGTCTGGTAAATAGTCATCTGTTATGTCACCAATATACAAGTTTTCGTTGATTTCACTGATAGTTATCTTTGCCAAAATATTTTTTTGAGAATCAATAAGAAACATTTTATTGCCTCCAAGTTATTCAACAGACGTATTTTTAAATACCTGAGATAATTTTGCTTGCATTAATGTCATTGAAACCAGAAACCCCCTCTGGATGAATGAGTCTCCCATGATTTGGAAACTTTTTGGTTGGATCAGGCATCACATCAAAACCGACTTTTTTAATATCATCCAGTTGTGCGCTACCCACAGTCTTAGCTTTTTCATGTAACCTCGTTGCATTTGGAAACGCTTTTTTCAGTTGTTTTGAGGCATCATACGCGCTTTTTCCACACAATACCGAAATGCCGGGTGGCTCCAACTGTTTTTCCAAAGGCTGAAGTTTTAGATTATTAACATCACCGCCACCAATCCTGTGAACAATATGGCATTCTCCCGATATCCCCTTTGGCATTAGCCAATTAACGGAGTTAATAAGAAATAAAAGTGCAGTCCTCAATTTCCTTAGTGAGTCATCCATTTTCATCATAACGGCGTGTTGTATTGTTGTAAAAGGAGAAAGGAGAAAGAAGAAAGGGGGGGGGTAAGGAAAAAAAGGAAATAGGGACAGGCAAGATTTTGGAGTCCAAACTAGAGTTTGGCAAGCGGAGAGTTTGGCAAAGCGGAGTAGCTACGTTGAAACGTAGCACTCCAACAATTGACTTATAGATATTCAGATAATTATTTAGTCCCCTTTAGGGGACTTAAGCTTTCAGCTGTTTTGAAACGATTTATCTGAAAAACTATAGAACCGACGGGCTAAGCTAAAACCCGTCGGATGGATGGGTTGGTTTTAGCCAACGTCGTTATTGACTTGGACTGACTGGCACTGGCGATCCACCTGGTTGAATCAAATAGTTCCGACCCGTGGAAATACCCGTAATCTGGTTGATTAGTGTGAAAAGATTATCGGTAAGACTACTTGTCGTGGCTGGAATGTAGCCCGCCAGATGACCACTACCACCAGAACCTACAGCGGTTACGGTTGTTTGTGTCATCGTCGCCACGGTTTGGCTAATAACTGTGCGTCTTCTGAGGGCACTTACGGAGGCTCTCACTACCGTTCGTACTATTGTACGTGCCAAGGTGGTTACCGCAACCGCTGCCGCACCAAATCCACCCCCCTGCGTAACAATGGTTTGGGATACCACACTTTGGATCACGGTGACTGCCGCCGCTGCCGAGGGCGCCACCACTGGCGTTGTAACTCTGGGTGAAAATGCCACCCATTGGCCCACACGAACTCTTGTTGTCGCTCGCGTGCGTGTTACTATGCGGCCGTTGCCCTGTACAATGTTGATGACGGAAATACGTTGGCGCGTGAAAAACGAAAAGACGCTTCCCTCCGGGTAGATCGTTTTGTCTTCCATCTGGATCGCAATTTCTGCGCCGCGCTTGCCGAGCTTGCCGCTGCTGTATGTGGCTTGGCCCTCGTGAAACTTGAAGCTCGCGCTATCCTGTGAACTTCCTTCAGGCGTGTACACATATTCGAGGATAGACAATTTGGACTGATCAAACACATCCCATTGTGTGCCGTCGGCAAGCGTCAGCACCACCGCGCCTTCGCCGATGGTTTCAATGGTGTCGCCTTCGTAAATAGCCGCATTGTTGCGGAGTACCCGCTGATCGCCCCCCTCCGAGTAGGCCAACACCTTGCCCTGTATCATCAGCACTTTGCCAACCGCATCCTCATCAAGGGTCGCCTGCGCATGCACGGCCGGGTTTAAGCTCATCAACCCAAATAGGGCGAGGCCTGTTACTGCGTGAATGAGTGGTTTAAGTTTCATAGCACAATTCCCGTTGTTTGTGGAAAAAACAGTTCAACAACAGTTTGTTGAGATAGCAATTCTATTGATAACTATTGATATACATACTTTCCGGGAGTATGTCTTTCAACAATTATGAAAGGCTTACAATCAACCCATTATCCCCTCGCCTAATGAGCGCTTAGGGTAACATTAATGCTTGAGAGTCCATTTTTTTTTACAAAGAAGGCTAACCACCTCAAGCCTGTTTATGTTACTTTAAAAATTAAAAAATGTAAAGTTTTTTTAGTTCATGTCCAGCCAATATCAATAGTTATCAATATTTTTGGGCCGACTCTAAAATTTTTCTTTGTACCGGACAATTTCTTTAAGTCATTGATTGCCATTTCGAGTCCTGATGATATCCCGACTCAGTGAGAGAACTTGAACTTGAGAAACCTTGCTGTTTTCAAAGAGACAAACGAAAAAATGTCCGGTACTCAGAAAATTTTTACTGACTCATTTTATTTGGTATAGCAGATAATAATAACTTTGGCATCTATTTCATCGGCCAAAATTTATATCTATCAGATTTTATTAGATAAAAATTAATAAAAATTTTTCCCCTCTCAACGGACTTCTTTTATCATTGCTTAAAAGTCCAAGCTAAAGCTTGGACGGAAGCTACCTCATTGAAAACAATCGCAGCCACCAGCGTTGACGGTTTTTAGGAATGGGGGCTTCATCAACAATGGTTTCTGGGGGAATGCGCGTCAGTAACCAGCGCGGAGGAACAACAGTGCCGCTGGCACCACAAACTGCGCCGAGATTATTTGGATCAAAAATCTTTATCATGGCTGGCGTTTCTTTATCATCCGCGTAGACAATTCCGCAATAGTCGTAATCATGCTGTTCCTAAAAATCTACTCAAAACGATTCATAGGTAATTCGCGGACTAAAGATAACCCTTTTAGATTGCAACTAGAGTCCTGGTTGGTCCGTCCCAACCGTTGGCACTCAATCCGATTGAAGTCGTTTCGTGCAACCAAGTATTGTCATTTTTTCCGGCAGTCCGCTTGGGTCAAATTTCAACCCCAAAG
>Ga0190315_1001092_pt1 | contig 11491 bp, 5 predicted proteins | sample 48701101_MG_FD_161673 | JGI IMG/M metagenome (GOLD analysis project Ga0190315, IMG submission 161673) | Hydrothermal vent sediment bacterial communities from Southern Trench, Guaymas Basin, Mexico - 4870-11-0-1_MG | ecosystem: Environmental > Aquatic > Marine > Hydrothermal vents > Sediment ...
CGCAAAATAAATTTGGAACGAAAAAAACCGCAAAATAAATTTGGAACGAAAAAAACCGCAAAATAAATTTGGAACGAAAAAAACCGCAAAATAAATTTGGAACGAAAAAAACCGCAAAATAAATTTGCAACGACAATCAAATTTGTACTTAGCTTCGCTGACCTTCGGTTCATTCAATCGGGAAACGCTATAACTCGAAGTTTTCGCCTCAATTTCAAATCGCGCTTATTACAAAAGCTTTAATATTATGTTTAGTGACGACAATCAGGAAAATAATGCCAATTTGATTTAGGCTTAAAAAGTGAAATAACTTTTTATTATGTTATAAATCAATTCGTTAACATAACCTCTACTTGAAAAAGAGTTTAATAAGCTTACCAAGAGGGTTTGACGTATTAAGAAGCTAAAAGATCACCTTTTAGTCAAGCCCTTTGAGGAGCAATGATGATTAACGAAACCCCTTATCCCCGTCTTGGCGAAGTCGTGCATTTTGTCAGCCATGCCTTTGGTTTATTTGACTCCGATAATCAGTTGAGTCAACGCTTGAATCGTTTTGCCCAGGATTCGGATTTTAACCTGGCGACAGCGAACAGGCTGATTGAGGAAGCCTTGTTAATACCGTTACGACGGGTTGATCCTGCCGCTGCGATTCTGGTCGAAAACGGGCTGACTCAATTGCTGGAGGATTACAAAACCCTTGTCTTAACAGTGCCTGCGGATGTCGCTTCACGTAGCACCTTGTTAAGGATTTTGCCTTATGAGCTTTTTATACCCAGTACGATGGTTTTCCTGAGTCGGTTGCCCGTTTCGCCGGATGTGAGCCGATGGTTTGAGCCGATTGACACGACAGCGATTGAAGAAGTCTTGTCTTGTCTTGTCATGGTGGAAAGAAAATCATGGTGTGTCTAAACAAGAATTGCTTGATTTGATCGGCCATCACTATGACATCGATGAAGCCGAGAGTCGCGATTTATTGACTTGTTGGCAAGAGGATGACACTTTACTCGATATCCATTCCTTGCTTGATTTCAAAGTGGCCGGCAAACCTGAAATCCGCCATCTGGTTTTGTGGTTGATTTTAGCCAAGGCATGGGAATACACGATCCAAAGTGTCGGCAAACGGTTTGGATATGAAGCCACCTGGTCGTTTACTGAAATTGTCCAGGCGGTTTATCAAGAACAGCTAACGGGATTTCGGCCGGAACAGGCCGCCGTTCAAGAGACTTTGCTGAGCGAAATCAATGAATTAGACCCGATCTCTGATTTACGCGATTCTTTTAAAAAGCATTGTTTGCGGCCGCTTTCTCAGATTTCCCTCACACAAGAGAAAGTGGCTGGCGATAAAAAACGAGCGCACACGACACTGATGCGAATAGAGCAACATGCGCTTATTGAGCATTTTCGGTATCGGGTAGAACAGGGTTGGGGGCGGTATTATGCGTTATGTGCTTCTTATGAGGCGGCCTTCAAGCATTATCAAAAGGCGGTTGAACACGGCGTTTATCGGGCCGGGCCGGTTTTGCGCGAGATATTGAGAGAATTGCTGGTGTTAGCGGTTTTTTTGGAGGAACCCGGCATTATCAACCGTTATTATCAGTGGGCTTGTGTGATGGGTTTATTTTCAGGAGAGGATATTGCGCCAGAAAACGGGGAAATCAAAGCCTTGCAAAAAGCGTTTGCGAAAGTGTTTCCCTTGACAGGGCTTTATCAAGATCGTAGAGACGCACGGCCGTGCGTCTCTACTCTTCAAAGATAGATTGAAGTGTCAAATCAATTTCGCGCAAAGGTACATTGGTGCTAAGTATGCTTAACGGCTTTGCGGTTTGGCGTGAAGATTGAAATGTATATATAACTACAAGGATTACTTATAAAAAAGGATTAGATTGCGCCAAGCTTGATGTTATTGATTATAACTTCAATGAGATTACGCTGATAGCTTGTCGAGTACCTATCCTTTATTATAAACAATCCTTGTCGTTATAAATTTATTAAGAACGTGGCAAAATCTGACAAGATAACCAATACATCTGATAGAAATAAAAAAAGCCCCTTGTCAAAAGACTTGGGGCTTTTTCATCACATCACAAATCATGAAAACAAGGTTATTTGGAGTCAGTTTGGTTCACCTGTCTCAGGTTTTGCTTTTCATGATCAGCAGTATCTAATGAATCCAATCAATCTCTGGGTTGATAACGATACGTCCCATTGGCCACGGATTTATTAGACTTCTTGGCCGCATCGGTCAGGCTATACCTCATGCCTCTTTTCTGGATGGCATGGGCGTTTCTAAACTGATTTTCCGTTGATGTCGCGCCCCCTAAGAGGCCGCCGACTCCGCCGGAGATCAGAATATCTTTCGCACTGCCCCCTTCCAACGCGGTACTGGCACTGTTTTGCGCCGATCCCATTAAAAAGCCGCCGGCAATACTGACGGCCTTCCCTGTTTTGCCTTCTGTGGCGGCGGTGAGCACTTTACTCTTGGCCGCTTTAGTCGCAAACTGTCCGACATCACTGTCCATCACCTTTTTCTTAGCCGTGTTCAACATGCCCTTGGCACTGGCTTTCAAACCCGTTTTGGTGCTGGTCTTAGCCACGCTGTCTAAAGCCGTTTCACCGGCGACCGCGCCGACTTTTTTAGCGCTGAGTGTGGTGGCTTTACTGACTGTACGACCCGCCATTGCACCGCCGAACGCACCACTGGCAATCCCTGTCGCACCTGATATCGCTATATCTTTGAGACTGCCGCCGCCCATTGCAGTGAATGCCGCATTTTCTACCGCACCGAGTAAGGCATGACCAGCAATACTCACAGCAAGGCTGCCTGTACTGGCTAAACCGGCACTGGCAGCGCCACTGACGGCCCCTATCGCGGCCCCCCCAAACAAGCCTGCCCAGGTTTTACCCGATTTCCAGTCCCATTCCGCCGGATTCAAACTGCCGCCATTGACGGCTGAAGCACCCATATAGGCACCCACAATGGCACCGATGACGATAACGGCAATTAAAAAGGCCAGTTCGCCATTTTGATCTATATGACTTTGTGGACTGTTACTGGCATACAAGTAGGGATTGATATATTGCTGTGCCGGATCCGGGGTGGTAAATTGCGCCAATAGGGGATCGTAGTAACGTGCCTCAAAATAGTACAGTTGCTTGTCCGCATCCCATTCTTTCCCTGAGAATTTAGGCCGGAAATTGTCTGTCCCCGTACTGTTGTTTTGGTCAATCTCACCAAAAGGCAAGTAAGCTACCTTAGCCGTTTGACTTCCCTGTGCGTCGGTGACTAAAACTGTACTATCCACATGGTTTTGTACGAAGTAATAAGTCCCCTGAACAGGATAACCCGCGCCATTATCGCCCGGTACTAGTGCGGCTTCTGTCATGGTGCCATAAGTGCAGAAGAAGGTGGCCACAATGAAAGGAAGGACGGCCGCTTTATAAGGATTATCTCGACCAAAGGCGGTCTGCTGAGTCTGTTGCCAGAGGCTCGCTTTCTTCGCACTGATCCAGCCTATTCTTGCCAAAAAGCAGATGCTGGTGATTCGGGCTTTACCGATAACACTGTCTTCAGAAGCCCCACGCACGAGGAGTAACAGGCAGAACAAGAAACCGGCCATTAAGACGAGGCTACTCATCGCGATATTCAGCCATTGTGCCATATCAGGATGACTCAAAAAGCGTGTGACCGTCCCAGGCCACAACTGAATGCTCATATTGAGTTCAGGCGAATCAGCCAGACGTGCAACCAATCCGATTGGGCTGAAAGCGAACAGTGAATTGGCCCAGGTGGTTGTGCCATCATACCCTTTCGCTTGCATTCTGGCATTATTGTGCGCTATGGCACTGGCAACGCCAGTCCCGCTGTTGGTAATGGCCACCGCTCTGCCAAATAAGCCCTCAATATATTTGGTATGTTCTACCTTGCCATTGCCAAAGTCAGTGACTTCATAGTTTGGCGTGACATAATAGGTTTTAACCGACTGACCGACGGGCTGCTGGTAGAGGCGATTACCGTTGTAATCATAAAAGGCGTGTCCCGACTGTTCACCTTGACGTGTTGTGAGCAATTGACCTTCAGCATCGTAGTCGTACTGCCAAGTCACTCCGCCAGAGACTTTTTCTTTCAAATTACCATTACTGTAATAAGAGAAGCTTCCGCCCTGGTTATCAGACTCAAGCTTATCTGTACCGGTTTGATAAGTATATTGGGTGCTATTGTTCTGTTCAAGGTTACCCAATTTCTTATAGCGATAGTTTTCAGTCTCATAAGCCCCTTCCGCTTGGGTTAAGAAGCCCATTTGCGGGTTATTGGCATCGTCATGATATCCAAAAGATTCATTTTGATCAGCATCCAATAAATCCGTGATCGCGGTGATGGCATTGATCTTATTCCATTGATACTGTTTGGAGAACAGGGGGGGTTGCTGAGAGGAAACGGCTTGAATGGATTTCAGTTTACCCAGTTCTTCAGCGATAGGATAGTGACTACGGGTGATATTCAGGCCATTTTTATAAGCAATCTGTTCTACTTCACCCAGTGCATTAAACTGACTGTAGGTGACATACGGGCCCGTTTCGCCTTGCAGGGCTAAAGTGCTGATATTGCTATCATCAGCATAATCAAGCACTTGCGTGGTGCCATCAGGATAAGTATATTTCCTCATCCGATCCATAGGATCGTACTCAATGGCATAGCTATACGTACCAGCTGCCATTGAAACTTGGCCGGTGATCCGTTCATCGTAGGCATCATAACCAAACGCATATTGCCAATTTTGCAAAGACAAATTCGCGGGAGGCTGTATCACCAGACTGGTTAAATTACCCTGACCATTTTGATGGCTGGATTCATCATAAGTGAACGTGCTGCTGGTCACCTGATTACCGACTGTTGAAGTTTTTGTCAACACCCGATTCAAGTCATCATAACTAAAGGCGAGAAGGTTACCCTCTGCATCTGTCCGTAACAGTAGGTTATCCGCATCATCATAGTCCAATAGATCAATACCCGTATTGGCAGTCTCTTTGCTGACGATCCGTTCCAGGGAATCATAGACGAAAGTGACTGTTCTGGCATCAGAATCCGAGGCAGAATCCGAGGTTCCCATAGGACAACTGGCTGTTTTGGAAGCAGAACTGGCATCCAATGTCGTTGTGAGACTGATTAACTTATCAAGCTTGTTGTAGGTATAGGCCGTGCTTAACTGATTGGACTCCACTCTTTGAATGACCAAATCTCTGGCATTAGCATAAGTGGTTTCTGTTCGACAATCAGCTGTGCCATAGGCGTATATCTTTAAAACGGTGAGTCCGCCTTGAGCATATTCGATTTTCTCTTGGGTAGGCGTGTTACCATTAGCATTATCAGGTGCAATCGTCAAGGTAGTGCGATTGTAAACATCATACTCTTTGGTTATCCATGAAGGCGAATCCTTCTTGAAATAAGGCAGTGACTGCTGACCAATATGCCCTTCTGCATTATATCTCTTCTCCTCAATGAGGGTGGTGTCGTTTGAATTGCCTCTTTTTTCAGTGCGATATTCCCGTTCTAAACCATCCTGATAGCTTTTCTCCCAATACCACTCATTTTGATTGTCTGTCTCCCAGGCAGGCCGTTGCAGGGTTTTAACGTAGATACCCTGGGTGTCAGTGGCGTAAGTGACGGTGCTGATCAAGGTGTTTTGGCCGGACAAATTAGGGCCGTAAGTATTGATAAGACGACCGAATCCATCGACTTCGTAGTGCATCGTATTGCCATTGAGATCAATACTCTGTATTTTGTTACCAAACAAGGCTTCATAGTGTTCGGTGGTGACGAGTTTGACACCTTGCCCGTTGGGGGGAGACGTGATGGTTTGAGGAAAACTGTGATAGGTTGTTTCGTAGGTGAGTACGGTGGTATTGCCCAAGGGATCGGTACTCTCGATACGATTTCCGTAAGCATCGACGACAAAAGTGTTGTTGACCCATTTACCAGGCTCGTTTGGTTTCAAAGGATTGTCGTACCATTTTCCTTCTAAAACGACATTCATACGACTGTCATAGCCGACTTTTTCCCATAAAACATCGTTGTTTTCATCCCAGACAGGGGTATTGGCAATAAAATGATTACAGGCTTCCACAGTCTTGGTGGTTTTGGCTTGTTCCAGATAGCCTAATCGCCACTGGTTTTCATCATTGAGGTAACGGGCACACTTATAAACCTCGTCATTCGTTTCAGCAATATTCCCCAGTTCTTCAGTCAGCGTTAAATTACCATACTGATCATATTGGGATTTATTTTTCAGCGTGTAATCAAGCACATTATTCGTGTAGTGGCTCATCGTTTCTTCAACAACGAGTACTTGATAGACACCTGGATGGGGGGTGAGTAAAAGATAACTGGAGGCATCACGGGTTAACAAATTACCCTGTCCATCATAAGCTTCACTTTTTTCGATATTGCCATTATAAGGATAATCTTGCCGATAAGTGGTTAGGGAACTCCGACCATAAGCCTCGTCAGTCAATTTAACTTCAGTCATGTTGACCGTTCTAAAACCCAACCAATCTCGACCGCGGACATCGGTTTGTGCGCCAGTGTATTGGTAACTGTAGCGATATTCGTGTGTGCCTTCTCCGTTGAGCCCATCACGATTAGTATAGGTTTTTACGACATACATGGCATTTTGTACATCACGGACGGGATAGACGGCACTATCACCTACTGTATAAATATTATCATCACCTGTTAAAGCGGCATAATCGACTGTTGTAGAGCCATTGAGACCATTTGTGATCGAGGTGAGCAAGTCACTGATTTCGTCTGGTGTAGATAGGTACGTCATAAAACGTTGTCGATTTTGATATTCATCGATCTTAACCAGATTCGTGATACCCTGACCCTTGACATCCATTGGCAACCACTGACGATTTTGATAAGTTTGTTGCGTATTAAACTCACCCAATGCTTCCCAATTTCCGGCTACCGTCGTGAGATAAGTATCGAAAGTTTCGACATTACTTTTATTAAAGATATTAACGATATCAGCCAAACCATCACCGTTGACATCCAGTGGTAAAAACTGACCTCCTGTGTTTTTTCTGGTGTCAAATCCGGTATCTGATAGCAATTCCCAGTTACCATTTCCCATGGTCAGATAGGTGAACAGACGTTCCGTATTTTGATAAACATCAACGTTGACCATATCCGCCTTTCCATCAGCATTGACATCCATGGGTAACCAGTAACTGGTGCTACTGCGTCTGGTATTATAAGATTGCCCAGTGGAGTCCCAATGTTCACCATCTCCCGTTGTTAAAAAAGGCAGAAAATGTTCAGTGCCAGCAGATAGAAAAACCTTAACCAGATCAGTCATGCCATTACCATTGACATCCATAGGCAACCATTGCTCATCACTGCTTGGGGCTTGTCCTGTATTGAATGGCTGCCCAGCTTGTTCCCAACTGCCATTTCCAGTAGCCCAATAAGTGATAAAATGTTCTGTTCCACTAGAGACATAGATATTCATCATATCAACTTGGCCATCACCATTGATATCTAGGGTTAGCCATTTATCGTTGAAATTTCGTCTGGTGTTATAGGGCACATCAGATGCTTTTTCCCAGCCTCCATTTTCTTCCGTTGCGAGATAAGTGAGTAGATATCCGACACCAGCAGATTCATAGAGATTAACAATGTCAGTCCTCGCATCACCATTGACATCCATTGTCAGCCATTGGCCCTGATAAAATGTTCCTGTGTTAAAATTGCTGGTTGCTTGCCATTCACCATTTCCCTGAGCGATATAAGTCAGAAAATGCGCTGCACTGCCTGATTCAAAAATATTCACTAAGTCGTTGGCTTTGCCATCACCTGTGACATCTATTGAGACGAAATGGCCACGCACAGCTTGTCCTGTATCAAACAGGTCGGGCGATGCCCACTGAGGAGCATCATCACCTTGCCATTCAATCCCAGTAGTTGGTAGGCAAACCCCTTTTGCATCAGCATCACATTGCTTAAGTTGTGTTAGGCGACTGAGTTGGGTCACACCACTGTACTCATACTCAAATCGGTAATCTAATCCTAATTGCCCATTGACGAAGGTTTTGATATGCGTTAAGCGTTGCGTAATTTGACTTTTTGAACCAGCCACATAACTGACTGTCACATCATCACGATCTTGATATTCAAATCGCACCGAACGTTGAGGAGTGACTTTGGGTTGAACAAGGTCATTGCCGGTATAATCAATACGAACGGGATAATATTCACCATTCTGATTGAAATAATTAATCTGCGTGTAATTGCCATTCAGATCAGTATATCTGGCAAGACTCCACACCAGGACAGTCTCATGATGTTCTCCAGTCGCAAAAACGCGAGAGTCTGTTGTGGTCGCAAAGTCTAATTTAGCGCCATCTTTATTATAGGCCTCAAAAGAACAAGGGCCATTTCCACACTGGCCATGGGCAATAATTTGTGTCCAGGTTTCTTTTTCGGTGTGATAGACGCTACCTTCTTTACCATACTGACCCTCAACGAGTATCATCTTGATACCGTCTAAACAAAAATGATCCTCGTCAGTCAAAGTGATACCCACTCGACTAAATTCAGTCTCAGAATCACGATTGAGGGTATAAGAACAACGGCTAATACTAGAAACACCATTGAGTGTCCAGCCCATACCCATATAGCCATTTTTTTGATGACTATTATAGGTCAGCTTCAGTTCAGGGGCTATATCATGGGTACCCGGTGGTACTGTGAGTGGAATGAGGTAAGCAGCGGCACCATTACTATCAACACTGAAACTGCCCTGAATGGTACCGATGGGGTTTGATGGCGCAACTGAGGCTAATGCGCTTTGGGAAATAGCAAATACCCAAAGCAGCGCAACAGTCACTGTCTTTAGCAAGGTCATTCGTAAAGTTCTCCTAAATAAGGCTTGTATACTGGCTGTAGTTCAAGCCTGTAAAGATGTTGAGTTTTGAACAATCCAAGTTCTGGAAACAATCGGATTTGTTGGAAATTTGAAATGGTCACTCGTAGGGGCAATCCCTTGTGGTTGCCCAATACCAATAATCTTAACGTCTGAAGTATAATTCGTTATCAAGCCAACTTAATTAGTGGTGGGCAATAACTTGCCCACCTGATATCAGTATCATCTCTATCGAATGAAGATCATACTGCTCTCACATCAATGATTATCAGACTTAAGCTTTCTTGAAATGAGCATTACTCATATCTAGCACAACTTAATTTTAAGTTATCACAGTAACGATAATCACAGGCCAGTCCTACCACAAAGCCCATCTCAGTACCGTTGCGTTGGCATCTGTCATAACCTTTTTCTTCTGAAAACCAACCTTGTGTCCAAAATTCTTTAATCGGAGGATTATTAGTGCAAGTACTCGGATCAAAAGGATCAAGGCAAAAGCCCTGCATTGTCATGGAAATGTTATCGCAATAACGTCCTGTACAGGCCAAACCGATCATGACCCGTGTCTTATCCAGATAGGAACCACTCCCTTCTTCTGAGAAGTAAGGAGAATCTATCCTGTTCTGAGGATCAAGCGGTAGTAGGCCATCTGCACAACAATACAACTGTTTGTTATCGCAATAACTACCCCGACAATTCATCCCCCTGACAGCATAACCACTCTTACCTTCTTCCAAATCACAGGCCTCTCTAGCAGTTCCTTCTTCTGAAAACCAGGGAGTAGTGAAACAGTTGTTTTGAGCAGCAGGTACAGCGGCCAAGACATTGGCCGTCATGAAAGCACTGGCAACGATTGCTAAGAAAGTTATTTTAATACTTCTCATAATGCCTCTCTAATTAGTTAAAAAAATACTCTTGTGATTTGAGAACAATAACTAAAAAATCAGTTATGCCTTCAAAATCACTATAGCGTATTGATTGAAAAGAAATCTTATTAATCTCAACAAACGTTTAAAAAAATATGAGATTAACAAGGGAATATTGATAGTTGCGAACATTGTCGTTAAATGGAAAATGTTAGCTTTAAGTGAACTGAACCATTAAGTGTTTCCAATCTGATTATCGAAGTACAAACTTAACTAAATAGTTGTACTCGGTTCTCGTTCACCCGATACACTATCATGCATCGGGAAAACGTCTGTTCAATATTGCTAACAGACTCGTTTTCAATTCGGTGAAATTTAAAATATCATTATTTAATAACTGATGTTACGCACCCAGATTCTTATCAAGGTTATGCAAGCGCACAAAATATCACGCATTGATGTAGATACTCTTATAAAATAAGTGGAATATCGACTGATTGAAGTAATCCACCCGATACCAACACCAATTGTCGTTTTCACGCTAATGTTTCGCTTCGCTGTACATTAGCGTGAAATTGTGTTTAAAATGAACAGAAATTGAGTGCGTAACATCAGTTAATAAGCCAAACCTGACAGGTTTTAAAAACTTGTCACTCAATGGTCAATATTTTTTAAATATTTGATTTAAAAAGAAATATTATTTTAGTGCTTAAAAATTAATTAAATTTATTAATAATCAACGAGTCACTATATATAAACACTCAAAAATTGATTGCCGCGAAGCCAAATAATATCAAAAACGTGATCATCAAGAAAAAAATCGGTGCATGACGGGGTTTGCACGGTTCCAGTTCATCTGAACCTAAGGCAATATCACACACCCGCCGGCCACTGTGCAGCTCCAACATTCTTCGTTTCTGTCGGATTGCACTGGAAGGATTTTCCCGAACTTCTTTTCGAGTTCTGTGATAAATGGTGCCCACTCTTGTTGCGAGTCACCAAATGATTGTATTACGCCCGTTGGGGTATGGGTACTTATTTTGCCTTCCACTTCTTCTAACACGTTTTCTCCATGGGACGTGAGCTGTCCGTTCAATATCACGGGTTCGCTCAGATCATCACCACCATAAAATCCTAAGTGTATAACACACCTTCCTCCATTATACTGCCACGTTAACCCCAAGCAGGAATTCAACTTATTTGTATATGTATCTGCGTTGCCACACTTATACCTATTCTCACTTACGACTACGCGTCCATTATACTCTTTAGTCGCTTCGTCTAATACTGGAGGGGTTTGTACTGGCAATACCGCATCTCCTACTTCTTTACATGTGGCTTGGACACCTTCCGTTACATTTGACATAGTTTCTCCTTTCGTTGCACTACTTGTTTATTTCTACACTTTCTTTTTCCAATAGACATTTCCATCCGCATACATACATGATGGAGACCCAATGATATTCGAGCGTTTAACACATACACGCTTTAAACGCCATGAATAGCTCGATTCGGAATTTAATGTTTTAGGCACTAAAATAATATTTCTTTAAATTGAGCGATTCTATAATTTGAATCTAGTACATTGTCAAGGATCTATTGAGGGGTAAAGTCTTCTGAGTTTGATTCGAGCATCTTCGGTGGTAAAACGCCAGTCCATTTCAGTTGCCAAATCATTGCGTTGATCGACCCAAGCTGTCA
>Ga0190315_1001094_pt1 | contig 11483 bp, 10 predicted proteins | sample 48701101_MG_FD_161673 | JGI IMG/M metagenome (GOLD analysis project Ga0190315, IMG submission 161673) | Hydrothermal vent sediment bacterial communities from Southern Trench, Guaymas Basin, Mexico - 4870-11-0-1_MG | ecosystem: Environmental > Aquatic > Marine > Hydrothermal vents > Sediment ...
ACCTACCACCCTTATGTTCCACTTTCTTGCTACTTCAACGAGTTTTTCCTCAAGCTCTACATTTCCGGCCTCCTTAAAGCCCGCACTTATCACCACCGCCCCCTTTACCCCCTTCCGACCACACTCGTCTATGACATCGGGAACGAACTTAGCAGGAGCTGCTATGATGGCAACATCAACCTCATCAGGTATCTCCAAAACGCTCTTGTAAGCCTTGAATTTTCTCCCGTTGACCTCTATTTCACCACCTTTGACGTTGACGGCATAGACTTTCCCGCTGAATTTAAGCGTTATCGAGCGCATTATCGCGTTTCCCACCTTTTCGGGTACGTTAGAAGCACCTATGACAGCGACGCTCTTAGGATAAAATAGCACATTCAAGCTTCTGTCTATACTCATCCGCGTCCCCCCTAAAGTGGTTGGATATTTTATCCAACACTTGATCTTTACATTTATAAAGATTTTGTTCAAGTGGAAGAGATCCTAAAAGAATTTAAAAGCTGAAAGAGACAGCAAATCCTATGAAACGCACCGTCAAAAGACAACAGAAATACAATAAATGGCAAAATTAGCAAACTCTTGGCACCGGATCTCCAATGGGTGGCTCCATAAATCTTTTTCCACCAATTCCAGTTTCAAGAATAACTTTGCCACGATATTGATCGATAGCTTCCCCTATAATTGCAGCATCTTTTCCGAGTCTGCTCTTCTTTATGGCTTTAAGGGCTTCCTCCGCATATTCCTTTGCAACTACCATCACAACCTTTCCCTCATTGGCAACTTCATATGGACTTATGCCCAACATATCACTCGCAGCCTTTACCTCCGGCTTTACTGGGATATCGCTCTCTCTAACCAGTATCCCAACGTTGCTCTTCCTTGCTATCTCGTTCAAAGCATTGCTTAGGCCCCCTCTTGTTGGGTCTTTCATCGCGTGAATGTTCTCCCAGCCTATTGCTTCAGCGACGGCTTTTACTACCTCCCATATAGGAGAGACATCACTTTTAAGCTCCGTCTCGAAGGCTATCCCTTCCCTATGGCTCATCAAAGCTATGCCGTGATCTCCAACCGTTCCGCTCACTAGCACCACGTCCCCTATTTGAGCACCGGCATCACTTATCGGTCTCTCCGCAATTCCAATTCCAGCGGTTATCACAAAAATTCCTATCTTGTCTTCCACCACTTTTGTATCTCCCGTGACTATGGGAACCGGAACTTCTTTTGCAGTTTCATCCATGGATTTTAAGATTTTCTCAAAGTCCTCCCCACTAAACCCTTCCTGAATTATCATGGAATTTGCCAATGCCAGAGGCTCCGCACCCATTACAGCCAAATCATTGACCGTCCCGCTTATTGCCAGACGACCAACATCCCCGCCAGGGAAGAAAATTGGCTTAACAGTATGTCCATCTATGGTAAAAACCAGATGTTTATCCTCAAAGGGAATCGCCGCGGCATCGTCTAAGGCATCCAGGCCTATCCCACCAGCCGATTTTAAGGTGAGGTTTTTGAGGATCACATTTCTAATAAACTCCTCCATTAACTCTCCACCCGCACCGTGCTCAAGCTTTATTCTCATCTTTACCACCTGCTATTTCATCTAAGGGGATCCTTTAAAATGTTACTAAGGATGCAATAAAAGAGAGATCAAAGTATTAAATCCTCTTTACTCAGATAACCCTCGAAGTAGAGACCTCCGAGGAAAGCCTGACCAACGTTTGTTCCATTGTCTCCCCTTGGAACCTCATAGGTTGAGTAAAACCTCAGACCATTGCCCTCCACGATTTTTCTTATGGTCTTCACTATGAGCTCGTTGTAGGCAACTCCTCCACTTATGCCAACGTTTTTAACGCCAAACTCCTTGGCCTTCTCAACTGCAACTTCTCCGAAGGCTCTCCCCAAAGCTAGGTGAACTGAATACGCTATGTCCGCTGGGTTTGCTTTGCTCTCAAGAACTTGCTCAAAGAGTTCTTCAACCTTCAGCTCTTCACCCTCAATTGGTACTCTAAATCCAAGATCGTTTTTACCTCTAAAGGCGACCCCTTCAAGCTTCATAGCGGGTTCGCCTTCGTATGTTCTCCTATAGGCAATGTTGAGCAAAACAGCTATTGCATCAAGCACTCTGCCTGTTGAAGATGCGTAGCCGACATTTATTTCCCTTGCGAGCTGGCTTAGTATCACGTTAAATTCAACCTTTCCGTATCTGAGGTTTTCAATGGCTTTGGGGCAGTGTTTTTCAATTACCTTCTTTATATCATCAACCTCATAGAGCTTGCTTAAAATCCCGATTAAAGCCCTTAGAGGATAGTAGCTTGCCAGATCACCACCGGGAAGAGGGTAATAGCTTATGTGAGCTAACCTCTCAATGTCCTCGTAGCTTAGGTACAAAACCTCCCCGCCCCAGGTATTCCCATCGCTTCCATAACCAACTCCATCTACCGCTATTCCCACTATCTCGTCAAGGTTGTGTTCGGCCATAATCGAGGCAATATGAGCATAATGATGTTGCACTTGAATAAACTCCGCATTTTCCTCTTCCGCTATTTCCATTGCCAGCTTTGTGGTGTTATAAAGCGGATGAAGATCAGCAATCACTACGTCAAAGCTTTTAATTCTCAGTATTTTCTTGAAGTGTGCTACGGCGCTTTTCATGAATTCTAGAACTTCTATCTTTGAGGTGTTCCCTATATACTGGCTTGGATAAACCCTTGAGCCCTTTACTACTCCAAAGGCGTTCATGAGCTCTGCCCCAACTGCCAAGCCGGAGTACTCGAATGGTATCTCTATTGGCAATGGGACAAATCCTCTGCTTCTCCTTATAACTGCCCTCTTACCATCAACGAACCTGATAACACTATCATCTGTCCTGTTCAGGATTTTTCTGTTGTGCAACAAAAAGTAATCGACCAGATCTTTAAGCTCCTCGAAAGCCTTCTCGTTGTCTATTACCATCGGCATTCCCGGATAGTTTGCCGAGGTCATTACATAAATGGGGCTCTTTGAGTAGTGAAAGAGAATGTAATGAGTACCAGCATAAGGAAGCATGACTCCTATGGTAGGCAAACCCGGAGCTAGGATCTCGGGCAGTGGAAAAGGTTCCTTTTTCCTTAAGACCATTATTGGCTTTCTATAGCTTGTGAGTTCTTCTCTCTCTGCCTCGGTAACTATGGCAAAGCTCTCTATTGTTTCCAAATCCTTGGCCATTATTGCAAAGGGCTGTTGAGGCCTTAGTATTCTTTTTCTAAGCTCCCTTACTACCTCTTCATTGGTGGCATCGCAGGCTATGTGAATCCCACCTATCCCTTTTATTGCAATTATGTAACCCTTATCTATGAGCTCCGCGGTTCTTTTTAGAGGATCCCCGGTGAGTTCCATTCCATCGTTGGTGTAAAGCCTATAGCCAGGGCCGCAAACGGGACAACAGACAGGTTCTGCATGATATCTCCTGTTCAAAGGATCCTTGTATTCGCTCTCGCAGTAGTCGCACATGTCAAATTCTCTCATGGTAGTGTTTACCCTATCGTAGGGGAGCTCCGCTATTATCGTAAACCTCGGCCCACAGTTTGTGCACACTATGAATGGGTACATATAGCGCTTATCCCTCGGATCAAAAAGCTCCCTGAGGCAATCCTCACATATGCTCACATCCGGTGGGATGATAGAATCTCCACTCTCCCCTCCGGCGGAGCTCTTTTCAATGTAAAACCTATCAAACCCCTGGATTGGAATTTTCTTCACATTTATCTTCTCCACCCTTGCAAGGGGAGGGGCTTTTTCCCTAAGGTCTCTCAAGAAAGCCCTTATGTTTTTTTCTTTTCCCTCAACTACTATCTCAACCCCGGCATCGCCGAGATTCTTCACATAACCTCTCAGATCATGTTCATGAGCAATTCTATAAACGAAGGGCCTGAAGCCAACCCCCTGAACAATTCCCTCAACATGGATGTGATAAGCTTTCATACCTCCACCTGTTTCAAAATTGGAAAAAAGACATTTATATCTTTCCAAAACCAAAAGTTAAAAACTAATGAAGAGTTTTCAACCAAAGGTTTGGAGCTGGGAGTTTTTGAAATGAGAAAATAAGGAATTTTCAGTACCCTTCATAAAGCCTGTACGCCAAAAACTCTGGCAGACCTGCTTCTATTATTTTCCTCGCCGCCGTATCAACATCGTATTCGACCCTTTCAAATATCACCTCATTGTTTTTCGTATCTATGAAAGCATAGGCCGCTCTCCAGTCGCCATCCCTTGGCTGCCCCACTCCGCCGGGGTTTATTACTCTCCTCCCCCCAATCTCCTTGAGCATCATCATATGAGTGTGCCCAACGACAAGGTTTTTCTCTTTGAAGTACTTCAAAACTTCTCTGAACTCGCTATCAGGAAGCCATGGAAAGAGGTATTCATCAAGAGGTGCCCTTGGGGAGCCGTGTATTATAAGAAAATCCTCACCACCAGCTTCAAATCTTTCTTTTACCGGCAATTTTTGGAGAAATTCGATGTTCTCTGGTTTCATGACCCTTTGATGCCATCTTATCGCTTCCCTTGCATAGGGGTTAAATCCCCAGACCGCATTAAAGGCAACAGCGTTATCATGGTTGCCCCTCACGCAAAGTATCTCCCTCTTTTTCATTTCCTCTCTAAAAAATTCCACAACCTCATTGGGATTTGCTCCATAGCCTACCAGATCACCCATGCAAAAAATAACATCCGCTTTCTTGACATCTCTCCAAACCGCTTTTAATGCTTCAAGGTTTGAGTGAATGTCACTTATCAGTCCTATCAGCATGCTATCTAATCTACCTAGGAGATTAAATCTTTTTCTCAGCAGACCTGCCTGAGATTTCCTACGTAACTTGGACTTTCCTCATAGAACTCCTCAATAAGCTTCTGCAGTTTTTTGGATAGCTCTATTTGGACTCCCCAAGAGCCCTCAATGTAGCCCTTGGCTGCCATTCTGCCGAGAAACTTCTTCATCTCTTCACTCAATGGAGATGGCTTACACCGCGCCCAGGGAGTTCCAGGTAAAGGCATGAAGTAATGGGCTCTAACTTTTCCTCCTTTTTTCATTATCCACTTCATAAACTCAATGCTTTTTCTCTGGCTTTCTTCATTTTCATTTGGAAGGCCTACTATGAAGTCAACAACCGGCTCTATACCATATTCAAGCATGGACTCAACGGCCTGCCTGACGTCTTCCCTGGTATGCAGGCGGTGCATTGCCTTGAGCATTTCATCATCTCCACTCTGGGCCCCTATGGCCAGTCTTCTGTTGTCGGCATATTTTATGAGAAGCTCAAGGGTTTCAGGTTTAACGAACTCCGGCCTAACCTCACTCGGAAAAGTTCCGTAAAATAATCTCCTTCCTTCTTTTCTAAGTGGCTGGAGAGCCTTTAAAAGAGCTTCAAGCTTTTCCAATCTTAACACTGCCCCTGGACTTCCATAGGCAAAGGCGTTTGGAGTTATGTAGCGCATGTCCTTCATTCTTCTCGAGTATTTTACTATCTGCTCTATGGGTCTGTGTCTCATGCGAAAGCCCTTTGCGTAAGGTGTCTGACAGTAGTAGCAGCCGAATGGGCAACCACGGCTTATTTCTATCGGAGCTATTAGGCGAGAGCTCTCGGCAAAAGGAGGGAACTTCGTGAAGTCTTCAATTCTCGCAAAGCCTGTAAAAACAAAATTATCATTGAGGTAAAAGGCAAGTCCACTAATATCTATAAGTTCTTTGGTTATTCTAAAGCTACTTCTTTTGAGGGCTTCCAAAAGCTTAAATACGACTTCCTCTCCTTCGCCAATCACTGCTATGTCAAAGCCCATCCTTAACGTATGTCTGGGCATTGCGGTTGCATGATATCCTCCAGCCACAAGCAGGGCGCTGGTCTTTTCCTTCAAGATGTTTATTTCTCTCTCAACATCCCAAACTTCCTCGGTGAAGAAGGAATAGAGAACGAGCTTAGGCTTTGCCCTTAGGATCTCATTAAAGTCTTTTGTTATTAAAAGCTCGCCAATGTCAAAGCCTTGAAACTCAAGCGCACCCAAGAGATGCACAAAAGCATTGTGGTTTCGTCTCGTCATCCTAATAGCTATCTCATGCATAGTTGAGAATCAGAAGGGAATTTTTAAATGTTTACCTACATTTTTCTTTTGAAAGCCTCACCGTTCACGGCGGGGAGGAGGTCAGTCAAAAAGAACAAAAGAAGAGGAAGGCCATCAGGCCTTAATTGCAAGCTTAATGTCTTCGGCCTTAACGGTCTTTCTTCCAGCGTGCTTTGCAAGGTCTACAGCCTTCTTGGCGATCTCCATAGCCTTCTCCTCAAGGTGCTCGGCGAGGACTTTTGCTGCTTCCTCACTAACTCTTGGAGCACCTGCCTTTCTAATCAATCTATCAACTGGGGCAATTGGCAACTCAGCCATTCACAACACCTCCTAAGGTTGTCTAAATTGGTATTTGCATTTTATTTTATGAAAGAAGTTATATATAAACCTTTCGGAAAAGAACCCCTTTGAGAGCAAGAGACGATGAGTGGTCTCATAACAAGGCATAAGCTAAACATCTCAAGGGGACATATCGAGAGTATGGGATTCTAAGGGGTGTAATTTCTACAGTTTAAAAATAGAGGAATACCCACAGTTGCTGATTTTGTTTACATTTATCAAGTATAATAATGTATTATATCGATTAAAATACGGAACATGTTTTGATAGTATTCTGAAAAACATTTTGACATAATTCTTCCAGATAGTTAACTAACAGCATAATACTTAGTAGAATAAACAGAGGGTCTAATCCCTTTTATATCTATTGTGAGCGTGTGCGAAGGGGTATATACGTCAGTGTACGTAACCACATTCTTACCAGCTTTCTTAGCCTCAAAAAGAATTAGTAAGAAGTGAGCGTCCCTAATCGCTAAAGCCAAAGCGCTAAGACGAGCGTTAACAATCAAGAGCTCTAAACCAGAGTTAATGGTTGCTTTAACTAATTTTTGGAAACATTGTGATTGAGAATTACTTTCCAACTACAGCCTTACCCAAGCTTTTCATAGCATTTAGAACATCCTCCAAGTTAAAGTTAAACGTCATCAGCAAAAATATTAGGCCCATTAACAAGCCAGTCCCTTTATCCTTCCTCCTCCTGCTTCCAAAATGTAAGATAAAAATGGAAAAGTTACTCAAACATCCCAAATTCTCCAAGCTTCATGATTCTTTATTCTCTTTGGGCTTTATTGCATAGGTCGCGACAACTGCGACTATTGCTGTCACTATAAATGTCATGAGCCTTGCTGAGACTTTTGCATCGAGGCCTGAACTTATCCAGAATATTGTAAAGAACAGTCCTGCAATTATTGTTGGGAGTACGGCCCTTCCATGGAACTTCTCCCAGAATAGGGTTAAGATTACAATTACTGAGAATGTGTCACCTATTCCTGCCCAAGTGTATCCAACTATCGTGTATATGAGGTTTGATGGAACTACAAACGCTGCTACAAGGGCAATTAGACCTAATGTTGCAGTTGTTATTCTTGAAAGTACGAGGCTTCTCTTAGCGTCAACATCCCCTTTATAGATAAATGGTTTTATAATGTTCTCTGAGAGCTCTGTAGAAGCTAAGACAAGCAAAGAGTCAGCAGTAGAGAGCATTGCTGCAACTGCTCCTGTAATAAAGAGAGCTGCTACTGCAGGTGGGAATAGAGTAAGCATTACCGATGGCATTACTTGTTCTGGGTCTGAAAGCCCCTCTGGTCCAAAAATAGCAATACCAATCCATCCGATGAGAAGAGCGCCAATGTAAGCTATAATTGTCCAGGCTACTCCAACATTTCTTGCGAGCTTGGCCTGTTTGTCATCTTTTATTGCCATAAATCTTATGCTGAGCTGGGGCATTCCGCCAAGGTATCCAAAGAACCAAGAAAATTCAGCAATTACAAAGACAATTGCAGAAGTTCCCACGAGCCCGCCAAGGAGAGTGGAATATTTGGAACCTGCCATTTCGAGGGCTTGGGTAACTGAATGAGCAAAAACATCCGGATGGCTGGCTATATATGCAACTCCTACTATTGGAGCCACTATCAAAGTCGCTATCATGATGATTGCCTGCACAGTATCTGTGTATGCTACGCTTCCAAGTCCTCCGACTACTGTATAAGGTAGAATTATCAATGCTGTGATTAGCATTCCGATCTTTGGATCTATGCCAAAGAGCGTGTTGAGGGTCTTTCCTCCTCCAAGGTATTGGGCTCCGACGTAGAAGAAAAAGAAGAACACTATAGTAATGCTTCCAAAGATTCTTATCCATTTTTCGGCATCTGGATGTCTCTTAGCTATATAATCTACAAAAGTCACTGCATCATATTTCTCAGCTTCGTTACGTAGTCTCCGTGCAAATACGACCCATGCAACGACAATCCCAAGTACACAACCAATTGCTGGCCATATAGCAGCTAAACCTGCTGCAAAAGCAAAGCCTGGAAGACCTAGAAGACACCATGCTGACTCTCCAGTAGCACGCTCCGAAAGTGCAGCAACCCATCCGGGCAATTGCCTACCTGCAATCGAGAAATCTTTGCTACTCTTTGTCTTTCTACCTTGGTAAATTCCAACACTTATCAAAAACAAAAGGTATACAACTAAAACAAATAATATTTGAGTTTGGGCTTCCATTTCTATTTCACCTCTTTCTTATTTTTCTTCTTCGGCTGGTGTCAGAACGAGTTTTCACATCATACACCAACCTTATGAGTTTTCCAATCCAGTAACTGAATTTTATAGGGAGACATAATACCATATAAATATGACCATCAATGTAAATAAAAAATTTTTGATAACTAGAGTGTTCTATAATTATCTTTATTCAGCACTAATGATTTCTATTTAATATTGTTGCTCATATGTTCACATCATTAATCATAAATGTTAGGTTAGTTTAAACTCTCTTTTTTGTTAGTTATTGGTTACGAACGTCGCAGCTAACAACAAGTTCAGAATTAACTACGAACTCATCACTTGGGTGTAAGATAAAAACTTGCGTCGATCACTCGGATATCAGGCAGAAAATGCAAAAGACACACGATTTAAAATACACAGAAAATATTAATTTCTGATCATTAGTACAGTATAGTAATTTAAAGCCCGGGAGAATTAAAATACTCTTTGCGGTTTATTTCTGGAGGTTATGTCATATCATCCTGACAGTACTTATATACGAAGCATTTAACAGGATTGTATGAGCTTGTGCCAGCATTCATCTTTGCCCTAATAGCCACAATAGTCGTGAGCCTTGTAACAGAGCCTCCTGAGAACGTGAAGGAACTAATGAAAGACATGACAGAGTGACTCTCTTTTGTAATTTTTTCCACTTTATTTTTAAATATAATGTTATTTAAAGCAAAAAGTGTGTAATAAGTTGCTTAAAATTCAAAAATCCAAGGAAAGACCTTTTTTAGATGGAAGGACAAGAGACAAAAGGTGATGGGCATGCATCCAGAGGGATTCTTGGAAGTCATCACCGGACCAATGTTCGCAGGAAAGACAAGTGAGCTCATAAAAAGAATCGAGAGACAGATTTTTGCAAAGAGGAAAGCTGCTCTTTTTAAGCCCTCCATTGACAACCGCTACAGTGAGGATAAGGTTGTTGCTCACAACGGATTAAGCTACGAAGCTTTTGTAGTGCCGGCAACAGAAGATGGAGTGAGAAAGATATATCAGAAAACCAAAGAGGAGGGTTTCGAAGTCATAGGCATTGATGAAGTCCAGTTCTTCCCAATGTCCATTGTCGAAACCCTAAACAGACTCGCTGATGAAGGCGTTTATGTTATCGCCAGCGGTCTGAATCTTGATTTTAAGGGCGATCCTTTTGAAGTGACCAAGGAGTTGCTGGCTTTAGCCGACAACATAGTTTACCTCACGGCAATCTGCAGTGTCTGTGGAGGAGAAGCTACAAGGACGCAAAGACTCATAAATGGAAAGCCTGCACCGAGGGATTCCCCAAGGATACTCGTGGGTGGGATGGAGGCTTACGAGGCCAGATGCAGAAGGCATCACATAGTACCTTAGACTATATCGAAGCTTATCTCCAAAAGTTCCTTGCTCTTCCTAAACCGGACTTTCTTAATCTTTATTCTCCCAATTTCCCCAGTTGTTTTTGTATGCTCTTTGTTGCAAGCATTTACGTTCCACCCGTCAATAACAACTATTTTGAGTGTTCTCACCTCAGGTGGGATCGGGAAGAGGTCGTACATGTCTTCTCCAAATCTCCTCTCTGCCTCTTCTCTTGGGAGCTCGTAAACAATTATAGGGGCGTTTTCTTTGATTTTCTCATTGGCAAGCCTTTCTATCTCTTTGATCTCATCTTTGCTTGGCTTTCTGTTGAACTTAACCGTTAGTCTCCCATGGCTGCCGTTAACATAAACGCCTGCAGTCCACTTGGCTTCTTCACCCAAAACCTTCACCACTGCGCCTTTGAGCACGTGAAGAGCTGTATGAGTTTTAACCTCCATTTTATCCTCCTCTCCTTTTACAAAATACCTTCTCTATAAGCTAGCTCGGCATTTAAAATTGAACCCCCAGCAGCCCCCCTGATAAGATTATGCCCCAAGGTAACGTACTTAAACCTTCTCCTTCCAATCCGTTGTAATCTCCCAATCGTGACTGTCATTTCATTTCCTAATTCCCTATGAAGCCTTGGCTGAGGAATCTTCATATATACAATCGGTTTTGCATAGGAAGGGAGATTAAGGTTTCTTAATGGGTCAAAAGATTCAAAAGCTTTTCTAAGCTCTTCAACGTTGATGTCTTCATCAAGCTCAACAAAAACTGCCTCTGTGTGTCCATGAGAGACTGGTACTCTTGTTGTAATAGCGGATATTTCGAAGTCAAAGCCAAGTATTTTCCTTGATTCATTCTCAATTTTCCACTCTTCCATTTCAATGTATGGAATCACGTTGTCAAAAATCTGCAAGGCTGATAATCCTTTAAATCCGGCTCCGCTTATTGCTTGCATTGTTGCAACATTCACCCTTTTGAGCCCAAATTCTGAGAGAACTTTAAGCGAAAGCACCAATATAGCAGTTGAACAGTTTGGATTCGTAACTATGAACCCTTCCCAGCACCTCCGCTCCTGCTGGAGTTCAATAAGCTTTAACTGTTCAGCGTTGACCTCTGGAACAAGAATAGGCACATCATCTTCGTATCTATGGGATGAAGCGTTGCTGAACAGAGGGATTTTCTCGGCAAGCTTTTCCTCTACTTCACCGGCTATTGAAGAAGGGAGAGCTGAAAAAACTAAGTCTACATCCGGATTTTTTAAGAAATCTTCCAAGCTCTCTATCTCTATATCACCAATATCTCCACTGCTCCACTCTGCAATCTCTTTGTACTTCTTTCCTTTAGACCTTTCTGAAGCAACCAGCTTTTCAATTTTAAACCAGGGGTGATTTGTCAAGAGTCTCACAAAGCTCTGTCCAACTAAGCCTGTGGCGCCTAAAATTGCA
>Ga0190315_1001097_pt1 | contig 11449 bp, 10 predicted proteins | sample 48701101_MG_FD_161673 | JGI IMG/M metagenome (GOLD analysis project Ga0190315, IMG submission 161673) | Hydrothermal vent sediment bacterial communities from Southern Trench, Guaymas Basin, Mexico - 4870-11-0-1_MG | ecosystem: Environmental > Aquatic > Marine > Hydrothermal vents > Sediment ...
GGCAATATTCCTTCTTGACAATTCTTTTAGTTCTTTATCCTCCAATCCATTATATTGAGTAATTGACTCATCAATGACAGAATCCAGAAAAGAATTCAGCATCGGAGATAGTTTTTTAATTTCTATATTCTTTAAGAGTTCATTAAATTCAATGTGGAACAAATGAAGTATAGAATCTGTTGTTATAAAAATTGGAACCCCCTGTCCGTCTTTACTTCTATATTTTGTAGCACTAAGTTCTTGATAAGCTTTTTCAAATCTGTCTTTATTTCCTGGAATAATCACTACTCCGTTATTTAATAGAATATTTATAACAACACCGTTATTTAATAGAATATTTATCTGCTTTTTTGTCAATTTCTTGCCGAATTTTTTAACAATATCTCTCCAATAATTTTCAGGTAACTCTCTTAAAGGCAAATCATACTCTGGATTATTATATTCTTTGGCTGTAAAAGAATATTCTGGAGGATTATAATTTAAAACAGGTTCCTTTATTTTTCCAGAGGTATATTTTGCAATTTTTTCATTAATTTTTTCATTCATTACGCATCCGGAAGATAAAACAATAGAAATGAACAATAATGCTAAAACAAATTTTTTCTTGTGCATAATATCAGTATTTATATTAAATTTATCATCTAGATTCTAAGCAAAAGATATATTATAGAATTGGAGGTAGTATATTTGTAATTATTGCTATTGTACTCATTATTTTTCTGTTAATGGAACAAAAGATATTATAATTTTGCCCTGTGCCTTACTATCGGTTGCTTCGCTCCCTCGTTCGCCTTGCAAGCTCACCTCCTAACAAGGCTTATGCGGAAAATTGTAAGAATTTTCCAAAATGCTTTATACAGTCGCGCTTTGCATAACTCTGATATGTTTTATGAAATTGTGAGTTCAGCTGCAAATATGATGAAATGTATAAAGTTTAAGGTATATAAACTTAAATAAGATAAAAATTATGAAAAAAATAATTGAAAATCTAACAAAAGCTTTTATTGGCGAATGTCAAGCAAGGAATAGATATACTTTTTATTCCAAAATTGCCAAAAAAGAAGGATTTGAACAGATTGCAGAAATTTTTCTTATTACAGCAGAAAACGAAAAAGAACATGCAAGCTGGTTGTTCAGGTTGATTAATGAATTGAAAAAGAAAAGTGGTGAAAAATTGGACGAAATAAAGGTTGAAGCGGTAGCACCAACAATACTTGGCACCACAACTGAAAATTTAAAAGCAGCCATAGCTGGTGAAAACTACGAGCACACAAAGATGTATCCAGAATTTGCTGATATTGCTGAAAAAGAAGGTTTCCCGGAAATTGCCAAGCGTTTAAGAGCTATTGCCAAAGCCGAAGAACATCACGAAGAAAGGTTCAAGAAACTCTTAAAAGAAGTCGAAGCTGGAACCGTGTTCAAAAAAGAGAAAGAAATCTGGTGGGTTTGCCGAGAATGCGGGTATGTTCATTTTGGAAAAGAACCGCCGGAAAAGTGTCCTTCCTGTGACCATCCTAAAAGTTTCTACCAAGTTAAGTGTGAAGAGTATTAAAAGAATTTGTCCATTAGAGTGAATATCTATCATGCAGCCGACAGAAAAAACTATTTTTAATTGAATCGTGAAGTGAATAATAAGGAGGGGGTAAGATAAATGGTTGTGGGAAAAATTAACTCAAAAACAAAAATTTTAATTGGGATTTTGATCATTGGAATTGTTTTAATTGGCGGATGGTTTATTTTAAATGAATGCCAGAAGTGTCATGACCTCTCTCAAACCGATTCCAATACGATATCCAAAAATAACCCGGAGATATTATCGGCTGTATTCGTTGTTTTGCTGTCCATTGGAGGATATTTATTATATAAACTCCTAAAGGAAAAGAGATAAAGAAATTTACATCCGATAACACAGCAATATGGTTTCGCTTCCGTTGGTCACTTCTCCTAAATTGGCCTGACCGGCAACTTCAGATGCGCTGAAGACGTTATCGAAAATTCTACCCATTTGAAAAAACAAAACAGTTTAGTAAAATAGTAAAATAATAAATTATGATGAAAACCAATCAAAAAATTTTAATCGTGATTGGAGTTTTGGCGATAATAGGAATTATTTTAATCAGCGGGTGCGTTAAAGAAAAGCCCATACCCACACAGCAACCATCTACCCTGAAAACAGAGCCAATTAATCTATCTAATATCCAAACGGAAAAAATAAGTTTCACAAAATATTACTCTTTAGACCCCTTGAATGTAAAACTGCAGACTGCACAGTATAATCTGCCATTGAAAACAAACGAAATTTCAAACTTCAATAAATTTGAATCAAGGATTAAACTGAGCGATGAAGCAAGAAAGAAACTGCAGGATAAAGGTTTTGTCATAATAGAAAATCCTTTTAATCCCAAAGAAGAAGACATTACGGAGCCCTATAAAACCCTAAAGGATAAAGAAATCCCCATTTTTATTACATCGGATTCCTTATTGCATCTTTATCACATTCAGTTTGATGAAACCTTAAGGCAGATTGAAGAAAGGGAATTCTACGATAAAATATGGGATATAAGCAAGACATTATATGATTATTCCATTGAACAATACAATAATTCAGATGGCGATTTGAAAGAGGCGGCAAAGAGGAATGTGGCGTATTTCGCAGTGGGATTGGAGTTATTGAAGCCGAGGGAAGAGCAGATATGTAAAAAAGAAAAATATGGTATATGTTACATAAGTGATTATGAAACAACAGATGAACTCTTCATGAAGGAAGAGGCAAAAAAATATATCTTTGAAGTCCCGGATTTTGTAAAAGAAGAAGTTGATAAAGAGTTAGAATTAATCGAAAAACACGAGGGATTCTCTTCTTCACCTATTTTCATTTACGGAGAGGATTACTCCCAGTATGTGCCAAGAGGACATTACACTCGTTCGGAAAAATTAAAGAATTATTTTAAAGCGTTTATGTGGTATGGAAGAATTAGTATGCTGCTTAAGGGAGACCCCGGAATTCCACCGGGGAAAACCTGCCAAGACTGTAAGGCTTTTATCTCAACCTATGATGCAAAGATACAGACAATCCAGGCCTGTTTGATCGCATCGGAATTCGCGAGAAATAAAGAGTTAAAGGATAAATGGGATAGAATTTACTCTGTAACCGCATTTTATGTTGGTTTCTCTGACGATTTAGGTCCTTATGAATATCTTGAGGCAATGAATGCTGTTTTTGGCGATGGATTTAATGTAAAGGATTTAACGGAAGAGAATATAGACAAATTAAAGGCAAAATTAGCTGAATATCGAACGCCGGAAATTTACGGCGGAACGGGACAGCAATTTGTAAGTTCCGCCGGTGGTCCGGACGAGGTTCTGGCAAACACTCAGGGTTTTAGATTGATGGGTCAAAGATTTATTCCAGATTCCTATATATTTCAGAACCTCGTCTACGGATATGTAACCGAGTATCTTGGGGATAAAGAACCGTTTACGATGGTTTTCATTGACGGAGTTGGACCCGCAAGGGGATTTCCAAGGGGGCTGGATGTGATGTCTTTACTTGGCTCTAAGAGGGCGATGGAAATTTTGGAAGAAGGAGATGATGCAAATTACAAAAATTACTCCACACAGTATGCGAAATTAAAAGAAGAGTTTGATAATTTTACTGCAAAGGATTGGAACAAAAACCTGTATTGGAGCTGGCTCTATGCTTTAAAGCCTTTATTAAAGGAATTTTCGAATGGATATCCGACATTTATGCAGACAAAAGCCTGGCAGGATAAAGAATTAACAACTGCTCTGGCTTCGTGGGCAGAGTTAAGGCATGATACCATTTTGTATGCGAAACAGAGTTATACAATGGCTGGGACGGCGGCTCCGATTACTCCTCCAGAGAAACCGGTTGTCGGTTATGTGGAACCGGTTCCAGAATTTTACAATAGATTATTGGCTTTAACGAGGATGACAAACAAGGGATTAGACGAAATGGATGTTTTGGACGATAGGGCAAAATACAGGTTACAGAATCTGGGAAGAATTCTGGAAAGATTGGTCAACATATCAAAAAAGGAGTTGGAGAATGAGGAATTAACCCGGGATGATTATGATTTCATTAAGAACTTTGGCGAAGAACTGAATTCCGTAATTGGGGATGTAGATGATAAGGCAAAAAAGACAACGATAATCGCAGATGTGCATACGGATATTAACACAAAAAATGTTTTGGAGGAAGGAGTTGGCTATGTTAAGATGATTGTCGTTGCATATAAGATTCCGGATGGCAGGATTTTGGTTGGAGCGGGTCCCGTATTTAGTTATTATGAATTCAAGCACCCGATGAAAGACAGGCTTACAGATGAAAAATGGCGGGAAATGTTGAGGTTAAATCCGCCAAATGAGATGGAATGGGAGGGGCATTGAAGAATAAAAAATTTAGACAGGGTTCAGAACTCTCATTCGCTTCGCTCAGTCGATGCTGTTGCGCTTCGATAACGATAAATATGAGGAAAAATATACAATCTAAATCAATAAACATTATGACGACAAACGAAAAACCAATTTATAAGATCAGAGAATTTTTAAAACCTACTTGGAAAAAACAAATTTTATTTTTAATAAGTTATTTCTATTTAGGAGGTATTTTGTTTCATTTATTTGTTGAAGGTAAATTTTTAGGCATTGCATATCAGTTTTTGGTATTTTTTTACTCTATTTTGTTTCCTGTTTAACAACTTGGATAATTTTTAAAAGCGACAAACTAAGAAAACTTACTATCTGGGAAATAGGAATGTTTATAGGAATAGTTGCAGGATGTAGCAATCCTTTAGGTATTCCCGCCGGACTACTCTTTTTTCAATTATTAGAACCTGTTTCTAAATACTTAATTCCCGATTTTCTTATATTATCCAAAAGCAGAGGGAAGAATGTGGTGGAGTGTTATGGTTAGCCCGGTAATTGCGGGAGCCATTATCGGATTTGTGGTGAGTTATATCATTCATTTCGGTAAAAAATCCGCAAATAACATTAAATATTGGCTTAGTTTATATGAAAATTAGCGGGTTGGCAACTTAGAGGGGGTGCTCTCTTTGCTTTATTTCACCACATCAGATCTTGTTCAATATAGACAGGAAGTTTGTTCTCATCTCGAGGTTCATCCAGATTGCTTATCGTAGTTGCAACTTCTCATGTCCACATTGGTTAATTTAAATTGCTTGGTTGTGCTATTTTTTATTTTAGGAGCACTCTGAAATTATTTTATATTTTTCTCAATAAACTAGATATATAGTTTATTGCTCAAATATATCACGGGATGTTGGGTTTTATAATTATCTAATTTTTAAATTATTATCATAAGTTATGAAAGAAAAATTAAAAAAAATTTCTGAAGTTGAATATTTAATTTCGAGAGATGCAAGAGATAAAATGAGAGTAAATGCCAAAATAATAGCTACTAATAGAATTATTGAAGCTGTTGAAGATGAAGCAATAAAACAATTAACAAATGTTGCCTGCCTTCCAGGAATTATTGAGTCTGTTTATGGAATGCCGGATATTCACTGGGGCTATGGTTTGCCTATGGGTGCGGTAGGAGCCTTTGACTGTGAAAAAGGAGTGATATCCAGCGGATGTACTGGTTTTGATATTAATTGCGGGATCAGGATGATTAAAACGAATTTAACTTATAAAGAGGTGAAACCAAAATTAAAACAATTAATTAATGTTTTGTTTCAGAATGTTCCAACAGGGGTCGGTTCAAAGGGAAAATTGAGATTATCAAAAGATGAATTAGATGAAGTTCTTGTTAAGGGAGCAAAATGGGCTATGGAAAATAATTATGCAACAAAAGAAGATTTGCAACATATGGAAGAATATGGCAATATGTCTGGAGTAAATCCAGATAAAATTTCTGATCTCGCAAAGAAGAGAGGTCTCCCACAACTCGGCACTCTCGGAGCGGGAAATCATTTTCTGGAGATTCAAAAAGTCGACCAGATTTTTAATTCCAAAATAGCAGAAGTTTTTGGTGTCACGGATAAAGATCAAATTATTGTAATGCTGCACTGCGGATCGAGAGGTCTTGGCCATCAAATTGCGACAGATTATTTAAAAATTCACGAAAATGCCGTGAAAAAATATAAGATATGGCTTCCAGATAGACAACTGGTTTGTGCTCCTGCAAATTCTGAAGAAGGACAGGACTATTTTGAGGCGATGAAAGGAGCAGTGAATTATGCTTTCTGCAACAGAACAATAATGACTAATTGGATTAGAGAAAGTTTCGCCAAAGTTTTTGAAAAAAATTGGGAAGAGATGGATATGAAATTAATTTACGATGTTTGCCACAATATTTGCAAGTTGGAGGAACATGAAGTAAATGGAGAAAAAAGAAAATTATATGTTCATAGAAAAGGAGCAACAAGAAGTTTGCCATCCGGACATGAACTTGTTCCAGAAACTTATAAAAAAGTCGGACAACCTGTTTTAATAGCGGGTTCTATGGGAACGGCAAGTTATATTTTAGTTGGAGGAAAGAAAGCAAAAGAAACTTTTTATTCAAGTTGTCATGGAGCGGGAAGAGTAATGAGCAGAAACAAAGCAATAAAAGATTTTAGGGGAAATATAATCAAAGAAGAGTTGGCAGAAAGAGGCATTATTGCGAAGTCGACTTCACCAAGAGTTCTGGCAGAAGAAAGTCCAGATGCTTATAAAGATATTGATGAAGTTGCAAAGGCGGTTGATATTGCAGAAATTTCAAAAAAGGTTGTCCGGGTTGTTCCAATTGGTGTTGTTAAAGGATAAATTAACAGATATCTAAATTGAAATTTAAATATAAATCGCAAAATTTTTTTCATTTTCTTTCGCCTTTTATTCTTTCTGCTTCTTTCCATATTTTGTCAAATGCCTCTTCAATATATTTTGTTTTTAAAGGATTTCTTAAATGCATCTTAATTGCTCTATTCATCATAGGATAACAAATTAAAACTTCTTTGCCTTTTATTCCAAAGACCGTTGAATAAATTTCACTTTTAGATTTTCTTATTTCCACATATCTGGGATCCAAACCAAGTAAAAAATTTATAAAGTCTTTCGATACCGGTTTTTCTACTATTACTACCTGAAATTTTACTCCTCTCTCCACTGCAGTTGATATAGAAGTAAAAAATTTTTTGGAATAGCCGGTACAGAATCTATCTTGTCCGAATAGTATGTCTCCTTTTTCTGCTCTGTTCATTATTTCTGACATTAGTTCAGTTATTTTCTCTCTCGATCCTGAGACCATAATTATCATAATTTTGATATATGCTTCTGCGGTAGAGATGGTTCTTCTGATCTTTATATTATTTGTACTCTAAAGATCTATTCCCTAGTGAAAGATTCATTTATAAAATAAGGAATTGAAGGAGATGTTAAAGTTTTAGGTATGATGATATCCAAAAATGTGGTGATAATCATCACCACAAAGTTATAAATAGTAGTAAAGGCAAAATAAAGTATGGTGATGAAGATGGTTGGAGAAGAATATGATGGGCTAAGCGAGGAAGAGAAGATGAAACTTCTTACTCAGATATTGCCACAAATCCGCAGCTATGGTAGGCTAAGCAAAGAAGTGAAGTATGAAATGGCAAATAGAACTTGGAAAGCAGAGATGGAAGAAAGACTAAAAAGAATTCATCCACAGGAAATTCCAATGGAAGAAGGAAGGATTTTGCATTTACCCAGCAGAACAATTTTGAAACTTAATGAAGAGTATAGCGCTGAGTGTGAAGTATGGGTAATTTTGTATCATAAAGAATTTAAAGGTTACCGTGGAGAATTGAGTATAAAGAAAGATGGAAGTTTCGATGTAAGACATGAATGGTATGAGCCACATGAGTTTCCTGTAGAAATATGGAATGACACGGAAAGGGTAATGAGGGAGCTTTTTGATGCTGCGGGTCTAGAAATCACAGAGTATGAACAAAAGTTTGTAAAACCACGTTATGCGTATATAGAAAAGATGTCAAAAGGCAAGTACAAAATCAAAGATTGACGGTAAGCCTAAGTATAAAAATACAAGCAGCTGATAAAACTTTTTGATTTTTTATTTTTTTCATTTTGCAATTTTCCACATTAACTCAAAATAATTCAAAAAATTATTCGCAATCTCTTGGTTTTTTATTAAGATTGTTATTGGATTATCTGCCCAGAGAGTAATTCCCAATCTGTCCCTGTAAATTGTTAAACTTGCCGGAGAAACATATTCTTCCGGCAGAAAACGAACTTCGATTAATCTATATTTTTTCAAAAATTTCACATCCTTCTTTGCAGACAGCATTTTGATTTTTATCTTTTTCTTAATTCTCTTTCTTGTAAATCTTGGCAAAAAGGTTTTCAATAATTCTTCTGTTTTATCTATTGTAGTGCAGATTACATAAATTGTTTTTCCTTCCTTAATCTCATCCATATACATTGTCTTTATCCCTTCTCTTCCAAATAAGATTCTCGCATCAACCTCTTTTTTCCCTTTTTTCATCAGTTCTTCCAGATTTGGGATTAGTTTGATAAGTTCCTGCCTGATTTTTCTTAAATATTCTTCCTTCTCTTCAAGAATGTCAAGTAATTTGATTGGATTAATAACTTTATAAAACTTTTTATCTTCTTTTTCAATAAAAGAGACCAGACCCTTTTCCAAAAGTTTTTGAATCACATCATAAACCGTTCTTCTTTCCATTCTTGTTTCTTTTCCCAAATTGCTCGCAGTAGATTCTCCAAGTATAAGAAGTTTTGTGTAAACTTTGATTTCATTATCTGTTAATCCAAATTTTTTGAGAAGTTCTTTCAGTTCCATAAAATAATTGTAATTCTTATAATTAGAATATAATTTTCAATCTATCTAAAATAGTAAACAGTATTGTGAATGAAAATCAAGATATTTATATTCATTGATTACCTATCCTAGAGAAGAAAAATTCTTTTTATTGTAAATAATATTTATGACTTCGGAAGAATATTTCAAAAATTTGAAATTGCAGATTGATGGTCTGTATGAAATTGCAGGAAAAGCAAAGAAATCTGGAAAAGATTATGAAACTTTTGTTGAATCTAAAAGAGCATCGGATAAATATAATAGATGCGTAGATATTCTCGAAACGGTGACTCCAGAATTTGGAAAATACCGGAAAGAGATAATAAAGAGAATAAAGGAATTAGAAGACAAATTCGGTGTTGGCTCTGATGAAGTTGCTCTCGAAATAGCAAAAGAAATTGCCATTGGGAAGTTCTTTAAATTTGAAACAAAAGAAGAAGCAATTCTGTCTGGTTTGAGATTCGGGTGCGCTTATAATACTCAAGGAGTTGTTGCAGCACCAATAGAAGGAATTACCGGAGTAAAAATAGACAAAAAGGAAAATTTTCTTTATGTTTATTATGCGGGTCCAATAAGGACGGCAGGAGGCACTTCGCAGGTATTTACTCTATTTATTGCAGATTATTTAAGAAAAACTTTTGGACTAAACAGATATGTGCCAACAAAATCTGAAATAGAAAGATATTACGCAGAAGTTACTGATTATATAAATTATGTGACAAGAAAGCAGTACAAACCAAATGAGGAAGAAATCTACTTTTTAGTTAAAAATGTTCCTATATGCATCACCGGAGAACCAACAGAAAAAAGAGAAGTTTCAAGACACAAAGATCTGGAAAGAGCGGAAACAACAAGAATAAGGGGTGGAATGTGCCTGATTTATTTGGATGGCCTGCCTTTGAAAGCAAACAAACTGCTAAAAAAATTGAAAAAATACGGAGATCAGTTCAACTTAACGGATACTTGGAAATGGCTGGAAGATTTTATTAAATTAAAGAAAGATAAAACTGCAGATACGACAGGCACAAAATATAAATTCCTCGAAGAAGTCCCGGCCGGAAGGCCAATTTATTCAATGCCGACTTTAAGAGGAGGATTCAGGTTGAGATATGGAAGAAGCAGAAATACGGGGTCTGGATGTTTTGGTTTTCATCCAGCAACCCTCGAAATACTTGATTCATTTCCGGCAATAGCCTCGCAAATGAAAGTTGAACTCCCCGGAAAAAGTTGCACCGTCGCAGTTTGTGACAGTATAGAAGGCCCCATTGTTAAACTAAAAAACGGAGATGTTATAAAAGTAGATTCTCAAACAAAAGCAAGAGAAATCAGGCCTGAAATTGATAAAATTCTGTTTATCGGAGATATTTTAATATCTTTTGGAGATTTTTATGAAAACGGGGAAAAACTGATTAAAAGTCCTTATGTAGAAGAAGTCTGGAGATTTGATTTAAAAGAGAAGCTTGATGAGGCTCAAAAATTGATTGGAAAGGAAAGAGTTGATGAATTACTAAAGAATCCAAAAGATATAAGTGCAGAAGAAGCAATAAAACTTTCTCAGATTATTCCTTTGCACCCAAAATATTTGTATTTTTATAATGATTTTTCTTCAGAAGAACTATCTGATTTAATAGAATATCTAATTTCCGGAGAAAAAAAAGATAATAAATTGGTTTTGAAGAATAATGAGAGAAAAAAACTGCTTGAAAAAGCCGTTATTCCGCATTATGTATCGCCAGATAAATTATATATTGTAATTGAAGATTATTTGCCCCTTTTAAAAACATTTGAGGGAATTGACTTGGAAGAATTAAGAAAAAGTGATTTAACAGGGTTTGAACTTGTGAACAAATTTTCAAAATTTGAAATCAAAGAGAAACTTACGAGATATATAGGAGCGAGAATGGGAAGGCCTGAGAAAGCGCAGGAAAGAAAAATGAAGGGTTCTCCCCAAGTTTTGTTTCCGGTTGGTCAAGAAGGAGGCAAGATGAGAAACCTGGCTGAAGTTTCCCAGATCGTAACAGAAGTAAGTGAATTTGCCTGTCCGGAACATGGCTCCTCAATTTTTCCATATTGTTTGAGATGCGGAAAACATCTGAAATTTCCAAAAGTTGTTAAAAAGAAAATAAATGTCGCCGGTCTGCTGAACGAAGCATATAAAAATCTGAATGAATCCAGATTAACATTGATAAAAGGTGTAAGAGGGACCAGTTCAAAACATAAAGTCCCAGAGCCAATAGAAAAAGGTATTTTGAGAGCAAAACATAATCTTTATGTTTTCAGAGACGGGACAATAAGATATGACATGGTCAACGCTCCGTTAACACATTTTAAGCCAAAAGAAATCCACACTTCAATTGAAAAATTGAGAGAATTGGGTTATAAAAAAGATATTTATGGAAAAGAATTAGTTGATGAGAATCAAATTCTTGAACTTTTCCCGCAGGATATTATAATTTCAAATTACGGAGAAGAAAGCGCTGCCGATTATTTTTTATCCATATCAAAGTTTGTTGATGAAGAACTTGAAAAATTTTATAAAATTAAACCATTTTACAATGCGAAAAAGAAGGAAGATTTGATAGGGCATTTGTTTTTGGATATAGCTCCGCATAC
>Ga0190315_1001101_pt1 | contig 11412 bp, 8 predicted proteins | sample 48701101_MG_FD_161673 | JGI IMG/M metagenome (GOLD analysis project Ga0190315, IMG submission 161673) | Hydrothermal vent sediment bacterial communities from Southern Trench, Guaymas Basin, Mexico - 4870-11-0-1_MG | ecosystem: Environmental > Aquatic > Marine > Hydrothermal vents > Sediment ...
ATTTTACGTATACATTGAGCTCCAGGTGTGGGTATGTGAGGACCTGCATGTCCCTTTCTCGTCAGCAAATCATCTCTAGAGAGCCATCCCACAGCCCTGAATAGTGTAAGATATATGGTGGCTCCAGGCTCTCTTCTCACTTCATACTCTGGTAATCCTCTATTAGCTATCATTAGAGCATATTTCCCATCTGTTATTTCTACCCAGTGAAGTTGTGGATGAGTAGTTGGTGGTCGTTCAACCCAATTTACCCCTTTGCTGACAGGCTCTATTGGCCTTTCTACTACATAGAAGTGTGAGTCTGCATATGAAACCTCTGTCATAAGAGGCGTTGGAAATTTAACTCTAAATCTATGATCTCTGGCCTTGTTATCGACTTCAACACTAACATCTATTCTTCTAACACCTGGATAGAGACTTACCTCTACTTTTATAGGCATATCTACTAATTCCTTGCTTCTTCTCTGCCCTTCCAACGCTCGTGGAATCTCCATATTGATATGGGCTGTTAACAGGACTCTACTGAGTTCTAATCTAGATTTAACATCAGCTTTAAACTCTGAACTCTCTACTACCATGTCCTCCTCTTTAGGAGGTGAATAATTGTACTCATCACCAGCATCTCCCTCATCTATAAATACGTTTAAATCCTTTAGCACAAATCCTGTAGTCTTATCCAGTACAGTAAGCGCCCCTCCTTTCTCAGGATCAGCGTATACTCTAAAGTACTCGTTCTCTATCCAATTCTCTCCCGCTTTTAATGAACTACTAGGTTTGCTCTTTTTCTCTACTAGGTTCAGTACTTTATATCCTATAGGGGGCACATTCTTTACCGTAAAAACAACATCGATTCCTCCTCCCATGGTATCTATTTCTCTTACTATATGTACGGGATACTCTTCGCCTTCTGGATCTACTAAGACGTAATCTCCCTTGGGAATAGGTAGTACAGCTCTTATGTAATCTGTCCTTTTCCAGTTCAATGGATTAAAGACTAATAATCTAAGTACTCCATCTTCGTTAGGCCTTATTTTCCTACATATTTCTTGAGCGAATTCATAGGCTATATTACTACCTATCCCTATAACTCTATAGAACCTCACCTCATTTTCTAAATGTACTTGATCAATACCACATCCGTAGATGCTATCATGGGCATGATTACGTAGTAGCTCTTTCCAGGCCTTCAGTAGTTCTCTGGAAGGATACTTAGATCCTAATATGTAAGAGAGAGTGGATATTGGTTCAGCGTAATTTTCCAGTATAACTTGACTTCTGTAGTTTAATTGCTTTAAGTATATTCTATTTGAGAGAACTCCTACTAGTAATGGATATCTTTTCGCACCTCTAAGCTCACCCCTAAACACCTTTAGCTTCTCTTTAACTTCTCTTAAGGATTTTACATATTCTTCGAGTGTACCATGATATAGGAATAATTCTCGGTCATGTGAATTTACAAATTCTATTATAGAGGGTATGTCTCCTTGGGGAGGTTGATGATCGCATCCATTCATTAATAATACTAAACCAGTTACAGATCTCGAACTTATTAGATCTACCATTTCTTTAATCCTCTTATATGCTTTTTCCATGTCGTGCTTAGGCTCTGTGTAGTATATGTCTAGAAATACGGTATTCCATCCATCTGGACTACGCCATAATTTTCCTCGATATGGATTCTCTACGCCTAGCATATTCGCATTACAGTACCCTCTCATAAGATAGCACGAAAGCACTCTACTACCATCTGGAGCTTCATATATGAACTCTATCTCTATGCCATCAAATTCATCTCCTACTCCTCTCATGAAGATGAAATTATCGATACCAAATCCCCTCAGAATCTGTGGCAATTGACTCGTATGTCCAAAGGTATCAGGAAGATATCCTACTTTCATAATTTTACCATAGGATTTGGCTATTCTATGTCCTATCAGTAGATTCCTTACTAGACTTTCTGGACTTACTATAGATTCATCGGACTGCGTGTACCAGGGTCCTATTAGAAGTCTTCCTTCAGTTACAAGCTTTCTCACCAATTCCTCTTTTTCAGGCCTCAACTCAAGGTAGTCCTCTATAGCAGAAGTTTGTCCGTCCAAGGTGAAGTATTTGAATTTAGGATTTCTTAGTAGTAGATCTATCACTTTATCTATTACTCTTAAGAGGCGTAATCTATATTCTTGAAAGGTTAGGTACCACTCTCTATCCCAGTGGGTGTGAGATACTACTATGCATTTTATTCTTCTCATCAAGCACTAATAGTACTACTCCTTATATACTCTTATGGGAAATGTGAGTATAGCTTCATCTAGAGTATACCATGAGTTTTAGGATGCTTTCTAATCTCTAATGATTCTAAACCCATGAGTCTCGTAAGAAGATCTATTTTTCTCTTTCCCAAGAACCACTATTATGGTCTTTCATCAGAGTAGAAGAGATATTGTGCAGTCTCTTTCCCTTAATATATCAGAAATTTTCCTGAGTCTTAAGGAATAAATATTATATCTGAGCCTCTACCCGCAGAGGCATATAGTAGATATCGCCTCAGCTATTTCTGTGAGTTTACACGGCTTTTCCTTACCTAACAATATTTAGATATCATTTAGATCTACATAGCACTTCTACTTTATCTACATATCCAACTATTACGATATCCGCTAGTTCCACAAAGAGTCCATGCTCTATTATTCCTGGAATGCTCTTGAGTAGTAGATCTAACTTCTTAACGTTCTCTATTGGACCAGTGTACAGATCTAGAATCACACCACCTACATCAGACATTACTGGACCACACCTTCCTTTGGCAGCCATTCTATACTCCACTTTATAACCCAAGTCTTTCAAATATCTGACCACCATGTTTGTTGCTCTAGGTAGTACGTCTAGGGGTACCGGAGCTCTTTCACCTAACTTTCTTACAATTTTTCTACTATCTACTATAAATACCCTCTTTTTCGAGTAGAACGTAAGCATCTTCTCAGTGGTTAATGCTGCTCCACCACCTTTAATCATGTTGAGTTCGGGATCTACTTCATCAGCTCCATCGATATATACATCAATAGTACTCACGTTCATGGGATCTAGTACTCTAAATCCCAGTTCTGTGAGTTTAAGTACTGTATCAAAAGATGAGGCTATGTAGAGCTTCTCTTTAAACTCTTCTAGTTTTGATATTACTTCTATAAACTTCTCTACAGTAGAACCCGTACCGATTCCAATAATATTACACTTCTCCGCATGTTCTATAGCCTTCTTAGCAGCATTGAGCTTGGCTACATCAATAGCTGTAGACTTCATACAAACACCCTTTTCTCTTTTAAGATTTAAACTTTAAAAATACTGATGTACTTCAAGTTCTTTCTAATCAGCGATATATCTTTAAGTACTATAGTATTTCTTTGGGTATGAGTATAAAAATAGATCCAGAAGTAATAGATGAGGTAAAGAGGATATTCAATGGGTTAAAGAGACCTGTAACTCTACATTTCTTCAAGACTAGTATTAGAGAGTGTAAGTACTGTGAGGATGTTGAATATATAGTTGATACTATTTCAAATCTTTCCCCCCTCATAAGTACTATTAAACACGAGGAAGGGAAAGAGGAGGATAAAAGATTTAACATCAACATGTATCCAGCTATAATAGTTCATAGTGAAGAAGAGTACAATATAAGGTTCTTTGGAATACCGGCTGGAGAGGAATTCGGAGTACTTGTGAACACGATATTAGCTGCATCTACTGGTAATATATATCTTAACAAGAGTACTATAGAAGAGATTAAGAGGATAGAGGAAAATGTACATATTCGGGTATTTGTAACTCCAGCATGTCCCTACTGTCCTCATATGGCTTGGAAAGCATGTATGTTCGCCCTTGCCAATAGGAGGATAACTACAGATGTTATTGAGGCATCTGAATTTCCAGAACTAGTTGAAAAGTATAATGTATTTGCAGTACCTAAGGTAGTGATTAATGACAAAGTGGAATTTGAAGGTCTAGTTCCAGAGAGGATATTCCTAAAGAGATTATTGAGAGCTATAAGAAAATCCTCTACTACATAGTCGATTTACTCTTTAACTTTTCTCCTCCTTCCTTTAACTTTACTGGAATTCGTATTCTCTCCTTACCCATGTAGAGAGCTATAGCAACTGAAATCAGTAGTAGAAATGAGAGAACTGTAGTTACATTTGATAAGTAGGAGTACCTACTTCCCAGCTCTTTGTAGGTATCAAATAATTCTCCATACCTCTTAGATAGTTCCTCATATTTAGATTTATAGTCCATGTATAGATCATAGATTTCTTTATACTCTTTACCTAGCTTAGAATAGTCCTCCTCTAGGGATCTGTAATTTTCACATAGTTTCTCATAGACTCCTCTAAGCTTTTCCAATTCAGCCAATTTATCCTCATATTTCTTTAATAATTCCTTATATTCATCTAAAATGTTCTCAAAATACTGTTTTAGGTCATTATATGCTCTGTTTAACTCACTGTAGTTACCAGAGAGGGTATAGTAATTTAATTTTACCTCCTCTAGTTCCTCTCTAATTTTAATTAACTCCTCCTCCTTAGTCTCTAGTTCCTCTTTCAGATTTTTAAGCTCGGAGGATAGGTCTGCTATTCTATCTGTTAGCTCCCCGTAGCTTTCGGTCCTTACCGGTAGTATACCTCCATTGTACTCAAGAGTATACGTTTTAGAATTAACATTATACTTCAAATGAATCTTAAGTATAAGTAGTGGTTCAGGTGGAGGAGTTATTGAAATAGTGGTTGTAAAAGTCTTTCCTATACTCCATCCACTATTTACATAGGTATTTTCTATGATCGTTTGTTCATGCAGAAGCCTACAACTAGAGTCATATACAATCCATAGACTTACCTTTAGCTCTTGGATAGTCATATTTACGAGCGCTGTAAAGTCTACAGTCACGGTATAGGGTTCATCAAGTATAGCCTCATCATCATATATTAGTGTAAGTTCATAGTGGTTAGTGTTCCATTTTGAATAGAGAGGACTAGTTTCAACCATATGGAAGGATAATGCTAATATCAGTAGTACTATCAATGATAATGCCAAAGATCTCATATTTTTAACTACTCCCTAAACACTAATAAATTTAAGTACACTAAGGTAAAGCATCGGAATCTAAGGGACTTCTTCCGAACCAATAATCACCGTTGGTTCGGGAGATGTATACTTACAGGTCTTTATTGGAAGGTTAGATATTGAAAAGTCCTTCCAAGTAGAATCTGAGGGTGACTTGAACTGGAGTGATTGTCCTCCATCACAACATCCCTCGAAGGCTAGGATTTCAATTGTATGCCACCCCTTTTCGAGGTATGCTGAAAAGTATATGATATCAGGGTCGTTCCAATTATAGCTCCACCAACGATCATTATACGTCTGTTCTTTAACATTTCCATCTACGAATTCAGAGGATGCTAGACCAGCATCTGGACCGTATCTAAAGTTCCATACTCCCTCCTCATCAGCATAGAATATACACCACCACCTAAATGCTATATCTGTTTTAACACCACCTATTGTACCATGGTTACTAACCTTATCGAATGCCCCTATTATCCTCCAGCCGTAGCCATTCTCATCTTTCGCTTGTTCCCAGTAGAGCCTCTGTTGATCTAAATTCTTAGGATCTCCCAGAATGTTATGCCTAGTATGCATAAGAATACCATCGTCAAATGTCGAATCTACACTAGATAATGAGCTTGCCGAGGGGTTGCCGTAGTACATGTATATTTTTACTTGACCATTAGCTGGTATCTCTGGTATTTTAATCCATAATATAGAATCTCCTCCTTGAACCCATTTCTCAATCCAGTACGGAAGAAGGGTTATTCCATCATCACTAGTGAAACGGATATCACCTCCATCTCTCCTGGCTTTAGTATAATCGAAATTGTCAGGAGTCAATACTATCCTAATCTGATAGCCTAACAGATCATTTCCACTCATCTCGATTATAGTTATTCCTCTCCTATACTTCCATCCCTGAAGCCAGTCTTGTGGACTCTCAACACCTGTAGATCCGTAGTAGTTGAATTGAAAATATGATGAAACGCCTGTAATACTGCCTATTCTTATTGCGTAGCTTCCAGTTTCCAAACTCTCAGGTAATGAGACCACTACTTCTTCAACATCGCCTGGAGCTATCTCTACCACTCCCCCCTCTACATCAAGGGCGTGTAGTACAACTCCATGTTCCTCTATAAAGACTTTATCAATCCTCGCTCTCGTATTTCCAATGTTTCGAGTGTAGATTATCAGCCGTGATCCTTGAACTTTTACGCCCTCTATCTTTATCCTACCCTTAAGTGAGCTAGATGCACTTTCTGATGATGTCATTTCTCCCATATAAGACGTGATCATTAAGTACAGTATTATGGAGGATACTACTGAAATAATGATCAGAAGCATTACTGCTAATATAGCTGAAATCGCCTTTCTTGAGATCATAAATGTCATCCGATAATATTCCCATTATGGTATATTATAAACTTATTTCTTCTTTATTTAATAGTGTATGTCTATTCTCTGCGAGTTAGATGTGTACTCAATCGTCTTAAGCATTCTTATCAAGTATAATAGCCTGTTTCCGAACGTCGAGTAAAAATCCATTAATATTCGCTTCGTATACTATACTGTGGAATGATGATACTGACCTGCACAGAACGATGACGACATCTACCTCCTCTGACCATATATTTTAATAGAAGATGAAAAAGAAACTATAGTGGTGTCAAGTTTTTGACTGTAGTTTCATCTAATCTCCTTACTACTTCTATTAGTAGTCTAACTGCATTTTCTAGATCTTTTAAGTGAATCACTCCTACATGTGAATGTATATATCTAGTCGGTACTCCTATTACTATACTGGGTCTACCTGTCCTATAGAGGTGAAATCGTCCAGCGTCTGTTCCTCCTTTGGGAACTATGGAGAGCTGATATGGTATGTTACTCTCTTCAGCTACATCGATTACAAACTCTTTAAACTTCTGACTCGGTATCATAGAGGAATCATATGTGAGTATAGTTGGTCCCTTACCAAGTACTGCTGGAGCCTCATGAGGCTCTACACCGGGAACTCTAGCTATATCTACCTCAGCTATTATTGCCACATCAGGTTCAGCTACGTAGGACACTGTCTGGGCACCCCTTCCTCCTACTTCCTCTTGAACTGTTGCTATCGACATGAGTACATTAGGATGCTCTAGACTATTCTCATACAGTGTCCTTAGCGTCTCCACTGCCATAAATACTCCTATTCTATCATCAAAGGCCTTTCCAAATATGGTAGTTCCTATAGATGATATCATGAAGGGAGACCAGGGTACTATAGGATCTCCTATTCGTATTCCCAACTTTTCAATATCTTCTCTACTAGTAGCCCCTACGTCTATGAACATAGACTCTATCTTAACCACTTTATCTCTCTCCTCTGGCTTTAGTACATGAGGAGGTTTACTAGCTATAACTCCATGTACTGTTCCTTTCCTTGTCTTAATTAGAACTCTCTGTCCTAGTAGTACCTGGCTCCACCATCCGCCGAGTGGAATGAACTTTACATATCCCTCTTTAGTTATCCCAGACACTATGAAACCAACCTCATCGCTATGTCCGGCTATTGCAACTCTAGGTCTACTGTTAGTTCCTTTCTTTACCATCACAAGAGACCCCAAGTTATCCATTTCCATATAGTCAGTATACCTTGAAGCATACTCCTTTACCAATTTCAGTACTTCAAACTCAAAGCCTGGTGGTCCAAAGGCTTCAGAGAGTTTTTTTAAGAGTTCCAGCTCTCTTTCACCTATATTGTACATGTAAACCACCAGCTTAAGATTTAATCGATTTTTGTAAATTTATACTTATCCCTCAAGAGGTAAGATAAGTGTTTAACTAGTAACTATATAGGCATGAAGAATTCCTCGACACCCGTTATAATATATTCTTTGATATTTATTCCTCTGAATCTATTGAGTGCAAATAGTACGAGGTCTAGTTCATCCATATGCATATTTGGACTTATAAGTGTTCTAAGTTCAGATTTACTGATTCTCCGTCGCTCAATTAATACTCTAATAGTATCTCTGATTAATTTTTTAAGTCTCAGAAATGTATTGTTCAAAAGAGCAACCCTGGAATACTCATCTATAAGGGAAAGAGAGGATTTTATCACCTTTATTAAATACTTAAGTGCCTTTTTCTCATCTTTACTTGCATTGTATGACTCTCCAACTTTAAGAATTAATGTATTACCAGGTACCAGGGCATATGAAACTCTCGGGACACCGATAATAGTAGCCATTCCTCTATGGCTACGTAGTATAGCTAATGCCTCATTAGGTTCTTCTACCCAGGCTGTTAAGATTTTCACCGGCCTCACGATTTCTCCAATCTTTGCAAGAAGACCTCTAGTAAGAGAATCCGAGTGAGAGAGAAGAAGAACTTTTTCTTCAGAGGCTATAGCCGTCAGGAGAATAGCAAGACCCTCAACACCTATTAAGGAGACTACATCCTGAAGTGGCATAGGTTTTATCTTAAGCGGACTTACTACTTTAACCACTGAAGTCCCTCTAACAGTACCAAAGGAATCAAAACATGCTACAAGGACGTGATCGCCATGATAGAATGAGATAGATGCAAGACCTATCTCCATCGCCCTTTTCAGAATCTCCTCATCAGGTTCATATACTTCTACTTTTCCACACTTAGGACATTTAACTTTCATATTACCCCCTCATTAACCTCTCTAAAAACCACCTAGGTCCTACAATTCCTAGATAAGTAAGAAAGGCACCTATAAGTAGAGAGGAAGTCTTAATTACTGTTATTATACGTACACCTATAAGACCTACAACAGGTGCTATGAGATGAGGTAGGGGATGTATTAGGACAAGTGTTATAGCAGTAGTCATTAGTATGACACCATACGAAACGTAAGTGTATCGTTTTGCTATTACTGGCTCACGAGATCTCTTCAATCTCTCAGCAAGGGTTAAAAGACTATAACAACTTATGTAGCCTATTGGAGCGAGAACTAATACAGCCATATATAGAAATATTCTACCATGGGGCACTCTCATTATAGTTGAATTAGCAAAGGGAATACTTATAGAGGAGATGATGAAGGAAAAAGGAGCGAGGCATATCAATACTTTGCCTAATCTATCTATAATACCTTTCTTTACGAGGCTCGTATAAAGATAGATGCACGTATAAAATCCCGTAGCTAGGGAAATACTGATCATGCTCGTAGCGTTATCTACTATTATAGACCAAGGAGCCTCAGGGCAGAGGTCTCTAGCCACTATATGTCCTATAGTATGTGTTAGATCTCCGCATCCTATCATCAATAAACCAGCACCGAAAAGAGTTATCTTCCTATCCTTAAGCCTTTTAGCAGCTCGTAGGGATAGTATTCCCATTGTAATCATTATAAGCTCGTATAGGAGACCGAAAACTCTAAGCGCTATTGTAGTGATCGGTATTACTTCTACCATATTCTATCTACTAAATAGAGAGTCTCTTTTAATTTAAATTTTATGGATACATTTTGTAGAGTTTTCTAGATTATTAGAGGTAAAAGAATCTTCTACGCTATGATGAGTTAGAATTCTACAAAACTAGAGGGTTAGGCGACCCTACCTTCAGGTAGTATGTTTTTAAGGCTAATCACTATGAGGGTTCCTAAGATGTTTATAGATATAAATTCTCCTAGGAATATTAAAGCCCAATTTATCCATAGGGGTAGTTCTAAACCCGCAACTGTCCGTAGGATAAAGGTTAGGTATGTACCAACTATCAACGTTATAGTAAGATTGGCTAACAGACCTGCTATAATTAATCTCTTTAACCCTCCTCTCCTAGCTATTACGTACACTATATATGAGGAGATAAAATTAGCCAAGCTGCCTAGTATACAGTCTATTAGGGTGAATTGTAGTAATCCCCAGGGAGAGGCTATCCAGTTGGCGAGAAAGCATCCAATAGTAACTCCCACTATCACAGGAGTTCCGTAGATCGATGAGAGTAGTATTAACGCATCTGCAACTCTAACCTGTACTATGTAGAAGCTTATCATGGGTAGTAGGACTACTAATAATGTGTACATCGATCCGATCATAACCGTCAATGCCAATTCCCTACTCCTAAACACCTTCTGCACTAGTAGATTATTTAGTTAAAAGTAAAAAAGATATCTGCGGGGGGTACTTGTAGTCTAGATATGAGTGGAACCAGCTTTAGTGATTTGATTAAGCTATGTAAAATGCTAGAGAGCACCAGTAGTAGAGTGGATAAGGTGGTATTATTAGCAGAATTTTTAGATAGACTTGATGGGGATGATATAGTCCCTGCAGTTAGAATAATTTCAGGAGAAATACTACCTGAATACTCAGGTAAATCCTTAGATATAGGTATAGCTCTAGTAGAAAGAGCTTTAAAAGCACTATCTAACCAGAACCTATTCTTAGAACGAAAGCCCATGACGATAATGGAAGTATACGAGCTACTAGTTAAAATAGCTGAAGCCGAAGGTGAAGGAGCTAGAAAGAGAAAGGAGAAGGCATTAATAGCACTTTTAGCTAGACTTTCAGAGAATGAAAGAGAGTATCTTATAAGATCTATATTCGGGGAAATGAGAATCGGCGTGAGCATTGGACTCTTACTGGAGGCTATAGCTAAGATGGTAGGTACCTCTATCGACTGTATTAAAAGAGCCTATATGTTCACACCTGATATAGGAGATCTCATTCTCATTGCAAAACTCAAAGGAGCAAGCGGACTAAAAAATGCAACCTTATCTCTATTCAAGCCCATAAGACCCATGCTAGCTGAAATGTGCTACAGTATTAGGGACAGCTTGAGAGAATTAGGTGGTAGGGTTGCATTTGAATATAAGTATGATGGAATTAGGATACAAGTCCATAGGAGGGGAAGGAAGGTCAGGATCTATACTAGGAGACTCTCCGATGTCACTGAGAAGATCCCAGAGCTTACTGAATTGGTATTGAAGAGGACTAGAGGGGAGGAGGTAATCTTAGATGGAGAGCTAATTGGATATATTGATAAAAACCCTGTTCGCTTTCAAGATCTAATGAGAAGATTTAGAAAGAAAAACATTTCTAGAGATCTAAGATCTATAGAATTAGTGCCCTACTTCTTCGATATACTCTACTACAACGGCAGAGTACTAGTGGACACTCCATATGAAGAGAGGTGGAACATACTTAGGAGCGTCGTAGACGAAGATCTATTAGCGACTAGAATTGTCACAGGAAGTGTTAAAATAGCGAGAGATTTCCTAGAGCAAGCTGAGAGAGAAGGGCATGAAGGAATCATGGCTAAACGATTAGATAGCACCTACGCTCCAGGAGTGAGAGCTAAGACTTG
>Ga0190315_1001102_pt1 | contig 11408 bp, 10 predicted proteins | sample 48701101_MG_FD_161673 | JGI IMG/M metagenome (GOLD analysis project Ga0190315, IMG submission 161673) | Hydrothermal vent sediment bacterial communities from Southern Trench, Guaymas Basin, Mexico - 4870-11-0-1_MG | ecosystem: Environmental > Aquatic > Marine > Hydrothermal vents > Sediment ...
TCCATCACATCATTTTGGGGGTTAAGCTACCCATATGCCCTGGGAACACAAGCAGAGATAATAGCAATTGTGGACTTATCCAAACTATATTCATTCTACATCTGTAAGTAAAAAGTCTTTTCCATTATTTCTCTTAGCCTCGATTTCTCCTCTTGATTTAAGTCTTCTAGAGCATAAAGAGATTCCAGCCAAGTTTTTACATAGTGTTCATCGTCTTTATGACCACCTAGCAAACCTATAAAAGATATCAGGTCATTTTCAGTTGCATACATGTGAGTAACACACGTTTTACATTCCGTTGGATCTCCAGCCACAGGATTATAATTAGTTATATATTTAATGCCCCAATCAACCCCATTATCGCGATAATCTCTTCCGGCAATACAACAATAGTCCCATTTGTTCTCACCAGTGTCTTGAGTTTGAGACCTACACACAAACAAGAGTTCACTTGTTATCAGCACCCTGCCCATAGTTTCATCTTCATGATATACACTTTTTACCATTAATCTACCTAAATCAGGCACAAACTCTCTCTCAAAATCAAAGCTTAAATCCTCCATTCAAGTTAGTTATTGTTATTTTATTCATAAAGTTTTACTACGTTTTTAAGCACATTGCAAGTTGATACTACACGAGGGTCAGAACCAAGACATTCAGTTTGTAAGCCGTTATGCTAGTGGCCTATAACTTGTGTTTTGTGGTATAATAGGACATATGGAAATACGGTTTGAATACAATATAGCAACTGAATACAGACGAATACTTTTTGTGGCGGAACACATAAAAAGCTGCTTTTACCAAGAGTTCTCATTTGCTGTGCTACCATACCCCGTAACTGGAAATCCCAGATGCATATATTTCCCAGATTTACACTACGAGGAGATAAAAGATTTTTGGAAAGTCTTACCACTTAAAAAAATCAATATACATACGAAATTAAACCTATCACTACCACCGATTATTGAAGAAAGACTTAAGGAGAGAATTATGCCATATCTTAACGAGAAGAAAGTAATCTCAACTTTGGAAGGTAAATGGGATCCAATAAAGAAAGAGTATCTACAATTTCTCACCAATCTTTTTGACACAAAAGATATAGAAATAATTATCCGACCAACAATATTCGGCACGTGTTCCTCATATTTTCCAATTGTCAAAAATGGCAAAAGAATGATTTATGTCTATTATAGAATCGACACCGACATCTCTCATCTTGCCGAAGTCATCATTTCCTCCTTTCTTTACCTAAATATGATACAACAACGAAAGCACATTGTTTCTTCATGGAAAAAAAGAGAAATTACCACTGACATGTTGATGAAAAATTCAAAGATTGGACAGCTATTTAAGAATTACACACCAACAAGTCACATTTGGGAGAAGCCCCTGGAAAATAATAAGCTCTGGCAAGATCATCGTCAGTATATTAAAAAACTGGGATTTCCACTTAATGTCAAAGTAACTATTACAAATACCCTTCTTCAAATAAATAGTATAAAAATCCCCCTTACTCAGTTTACCGAAGATCAAAAAAGGATTCTTAGCCTGCTTGTGAAACATAAGGGAAATATCGTTGAATTTGAGGATGTTGGCGAGGCTATCTGGAAGGAAGACGTTTGTGAAAAATTTTCACTTTGGTCAATCGCCAAGAAAATCGAAAGGATACGAAGAACACTTAGGGAATACAATGTACATTTCGAGATAATTGAAACACACAGAAAAAGTGGATATAAGCTGAAATATTCTTGTTAGGTTGGCCTGATATTAAGTTTTTATTCTCGCAACACAATATTTTACGCACCGAACCTAGCATCGTTACCGTCTTAATCCGCTTTAGCATTTTCCAATTGCTACACTTGAGCTAAATGATGCCAATCGTCTATAATTGCATTTCGTCTCTCAAAAAATTCTGGATATTTTCTACAGAGATATTGATCCATAAGATTAAGAAGAGATGGATCTATTAAAGCCCTAAATCTACCCCCGGCGGTGCAATCAAGTGTAGCTAAGCCAATTGAACCCAATTCACTCAGTATTCTATAACCTTCAATTGAAGAGTATCTTTCCCCTTGAAATTCCTTTGTCATATTCCCCAACAATTGGAAAGAAAAGTACGGACTCCCACTCATATATACAAGTCCACCGATAGTTTCATCACTCAAACCACTGATCCAATGTCCAATTATTGCTTGTAACACATCGGATATTTCTATACTATCACTTGATACTGGTGTCAAACCTTCATCTGGCTCTAAAACTCTTGTAGAATCCACGATACTACAATCCCGGCGTAAATATAAATTACCTAACACACCAATTGCATACAAATTTCCACCAGAAAGAGTGTATATATATTCACGAGTTGCCTGATCCTCAATTCCAAGGTTCATAAGTATTCCATTAGATTCTTCTAAACCAACAGGAACCAAGGGCAAAACTGTTGCTACTTGTTTTACACTAAAATCTAACAAAACATCCGTATAGTTACAAGCCGATAGAACAAAAAGAGTTGATGTTTTAATTAGTGGTGAAATAACACGTTTTTGTACCCAAATAAGAACTTCGTCATCAGCACCATCTACTCCATCTAAAGCTATCATCCCTTTGTAACCTAGATCACTTGCACGCCTTATAATGTTAACAAGTATTGTAGTAGCTCCCACCAGGTCACCACATTTTAAAAACTGAGAATATTTTTCTAATTCCCATTTGTTCTTTTCGTCATGAAATAAATCCTTCACTTTACTCATTAAATCATTAAGTAAACCTATAATACTTTCTTCCCCTTTATATTCAGACATATCAAGACAACACCCAAAGCGGCGACCAGTATCTTTATGCCCAGTGACAGAGTAATTAAGAAACTGATCTAATGCACCTTGTAACAACCAAGTCTTCCCACTAAAAGTTAGACCATTAACAACACACACATTTATAAATTGTTCATCTTCATCTTTTTTATCAAATCTCTCTAATAACTCTTGTATCTTACTAAGTTCTGCTCTTTCAACAAAGCTTCCTGGTTTAAATGGCAATTTTTCCACATACAGAGGGATAGATGTTTCACCACTATGTATATCAGCAACTATTTCATTAATTGAAATATCTCTGGAAACATACAACTCATCTCTTCCTCCTATATTTGAATTACTCATGTTACTACTTTTAATATTAAATTAGGTTCTTATTAGGTGGAAGCTTCGTCAGATTCTTCCAACGACTTTATCAATAACTCCGACAAAGAATCCTTTATACTAAATAGCAAGTCAGGATCAACCGACCTCAAAATCTTCTGTACTCTAAGATCCCTGTTAAATATTTTTAATAAATTACTAATCATTTCCGATTTAGAAATATAGTTACAATGGTAATTATTAATCACACTAGCAACATAATCCAAAACATTCTCGTAATTAATTGATGACCCCATGTTTTTTAACAATTCATACCAAACATAATGATACAGACCATCAATTACGAAAACTGGTGACAGGTCCTTTTTCCATTTTTCTTGATAGAATTGTTGTGCAACATGATGCATCTCACGATAACGTTCATAATCATTTATTAGAATGTAATTCCCAATTAGACTTGCTAATCCTTGTTGAAAAACATAACACCTATCATTATGGCTCCAATAAAGGAAACCTTTCTCCTCAAGACTCTCAATTAATTTTAAATAGTAAGCATCATTAACTAGCGAGTACTTCTTCTCAGAAATTAAACGGGAAAGTACAAATCTTGCATTTCCGGTATTAATCCGTCCCATAGCACTCATATTCCAAAGAAGAATAGATTCCTCCTCTGGAAGTTCACTAAGTAAGCTTTCAATTATTTTTCTATGTACCAGGTGAAGCTCCTCATCATCAGCTCCCTTTTGGATAGCCTCCATAAGAACTTTATTAGCTTTTGGACACCCACCAGTCCGCGAGAAAATTCTTAATGCATCATTCTCGGTACCACCTAATGTCAGGATTTGGTGCTTTGTGTCAGCAAGACTCAAAGCACCAAGTGTCATTGTTTTAATTAGAAATTGAGGATCTTGTATAGATTCTATGTAGCTTTCGGAAGGAGGAGACTCAGTTAGGTAAGCTCTACATTTCAAACTTTCTTTTTCGGCATATCGTAATGATGCCGAACCCGTAAGCACAAAAAGTGAGTTTTGCCCATACATTGGAGCAAGAATATTTTTTTCAAACCAAACTCTAGTTTTATTATCTAAACGAGTAAAATCATCCAAAACAATTAGACCTTGTAACGACTGATTTACCATCTTTAAAACTGTAACTAATTTCTGTACGGCTACAGACATACTCTCTTTTTCTAGAGAGAGATCAAGTTCTCGAACTTCTGGTGTGTCTAGATATTTTTCTGGCAACGCTGAGCACAAACCAACAGTCATCGCCCTCAAAACTTCCATTCTCTGATCAGAATCACGCTTTTGACTCAAACCTTGTAAATCAACATCCATTGCAAAACTCCCTGCTGATCCAGTATTACCATAACCATATTCCTCAAGCAAGAGGTTACATAGATAAGATTTACCAATCCCAGTCATTCCTTGAATAAGATAAATCTCATAACCAGAAGCATCATATTCAAATGTTTTTCCTATTTCCCTTTTGATTTCTTTAATAGAAGAAAACGATGCGTCTTTCAAATTAATACTCTCATTCATTATTTGCCCTCGCTCCGAACTTGCACCAGCGAAAAAACCTTCATCCATTCCACCAGACCTAAATTGCTTCAAAAGATTCAGTCCCACGTTATTCATAGTCATACAAATCAAAACTTATATCTTACTTCCCACATTATCTTATATCACAACAACGACTTCTTGAATTATCTTGACAAATGAACTTAGATTAAACCAAGCACAAAGGGAATATATACAACTTAAAGAAACTTTGCTTGTACTAATAATATCCCAACTTTCGACATGCATAAGTTTCATTATCTTGGGATTTACCAATTCAATACAAATGATTGTTTTATCACGAGTTATTGACGAGCTCTTGGGTAGTAATCAAACCCTTTCACAAGCTTACCTCAGTGACATTTCCTCCCCAAAAGATCTCTGAACAGTTTTAGAAAACACTTTACAACTCCCCAAGACAGCACTTTTATTTTAGTGCTTACTACATACGTTTTCTCCATCTTTCACTTTATGAGTAATATCTCTCTTTTAAGACATCGGCAGTTCGGATTTATTAACTTGCGGGTAGGTTTAATTGTTGGGAGGAATTGAAGTAATAACTATGACAAAGACAAAAATCTAAGTATTTCTACTGTTCTTTACAACCATTCTTTAACACTAGACCAAACGGAATAGTTAGAACAGCCCAAAGAAGTGCTATGACTGGCTGAAACTCCCCACCTGAATTACCAGTGAGGTTTGAAAACAGACAAGAGACCAGAGAAGAAAGAAAATATATTGCACCCAGCACAACCAAGAAAGTCCCCAAAATCTGGTTCCTTTTAAATTCCTTACCATTTAGATATCCAATACCTATATAAACACCTAAGCCCGACACTAAAAGTGCCAAGAATGCGAGAATAGAAAAAGGTAAAAGAGTTAGCATTCCCACTCCAGATCCAAATCCTAAAGAAATTAGAAAAACAGAAGCAACAATGGTAAGAAGAAGAATCAAGAAAGAAGAGATAAGGATTACAAGTCCTACAGTCTTTGATTTAAATTGGATATCAAATACGTTCATATTACGAGTGTATTGCTATATCTGAGATTTGTCAATGTAGTTCAAGTCTGGTATACAAATTTGATAGAACAAGTTGATTTTCCACAATAACACACACGATATATTTTGATTTTAAGAAATCCCAATTAGTATTACTCCAAATGTTGCAACCATAGCGCAAAGCAATTTCTTGAGTAAAATATTTCTGTCCTTCAGAAGAAATATTTCCAAAAGGATCACCAAGAAGATCGTAGTATTGTTTATTCCATCCGCAATACCAACGTTTGCATTATTGACGTATGCAAAGAAAGTAAACAGATTGAATGCCGAATAAAAAAATGCAGATGCAAAAATAGGTCTATAATTCTTTGCCGTCATTTTTTTAGTATCTTTAGCAATTAATTTATAGCTGACTATTATGCTAACAATAGCAACCCCTAAACACATTAATCCCAAATACATAAATGGGGACATCTCAATAACAATTGATTTATCTATAGTATAATGCCACCCCATAACAAAGTCCACCTAAAACAGCAAAATAATTATATTTATCGAGATTTTCCTTTCGTTTTACATTTAAGAAAAAGATTGCAGAGAGTATTAAAATAATCCCCACAACATCTAAAACACCATAGGTTTCATGCAAAAAAAACTTTCCCAAACAACTACTCACCACAACAGAAATAGTTCCCAATATGATTGAAATACTTGGACTATTCCCTTTGTAGCTAGAATAGAAGAACGTTCCTCCAGCAAAATAAATAACACTAATTGCTACTAGTTTATAAACAGATACTGAGGAGAGATTCAATGAAAACTGATTCAGTACAACAGCAAGGATTATTCCTACGATTCCCTGAAGTGTCCAAATAAAAAAATTGTTGGTTATTGCCGAAATATCAACTTTTTGCATCAGAGAAATCTTTTGTAATACCTCAGATCCTGCCAAAACGACCACTGATAACAAGGAGAATATTAACCAAGTCGACATTATTTGTCTATAGCTAATTTACCAGTTGATTGTATCAAAAATAACAAAACTTTGGAATATATCTATTGACCCATCAGAAGGACAATACCAATCTACAAGCTAATAAAAGGCAACCCAATCACAAAACTGACAACTGCTCATCCCCTTAATTAGTAACACTCCATCAAGAGATTTTTGAGTGTCTTTCTATGATTCCCCAAATGGTGCAAAGTAAATGTAGAATAAACGAGCTCAAATTGACCCAATTTCTTTATTAATTTCTCATATTCAATATCTCACTGAAAAATACTAATTTTTTGATTCATCCTTTTTTTATTGTGTATTTATTCACAACTAAAACCACTTAAGTTTACTCCTCTGCCTTCCAATAATAGCATGAAAACGACTTGGCGTCTTCCAGTCTATAGCCTTCAGAACGCTTACAACTATCATCAACAATAGCCACAATTGCCTTTTCAGTATTTTCAGGATCATATTGATCACTAGACTCACTATTTAGTCGTAGTATGTCTGTATCAAGAATGTAGATATCATTATCAATCATTGCAAGAATTTCATGACTACTTGTCCAATTGAGCAGATAATACCCTTGAGTTATTTTAACAGTTTTTTTATCTTCTAAACTATAAATATACCCATGTATTTTATCGTCCACAATCAACATTGTATTGGATATATGATTAAATTCAACATAAGAAATCGGGTCATCAATTTCTATCAAAAGTACCACTTCTTCTTCCGTCAACAGATCATATTTATGGATACAATTATCGTTAGTCGATACATACAGTAACGTGTTTGCATCTTTCCAGACAGGAAGTATAGCATTATTAAACACCTTCTCTGTGTTTATCGCATAATGCCCATTAGTCTGAATGATACTGTAAAGTAAAAACTGGGAACTATCACTGGACGTAACGAGATCATCAACCTTCACAAAAGCTCTATAGTCTGGAGAAATAAACAAACCTCTCAAACCAGAATTAGCCGAGAAATCGGAAGCAGTTACATAGCCTTTCTCTTCCCATAGTACTGTTTGCGTATTTTGATTAGATATAACTTCAAGAGATATTCCCCAATCTCGCTTACCAAGAAGCTGTTCATCCGCACCTTCTGGAACTAATTCAACAGCTTGCATAAAAAGATATTTGTCGTTTCCAATATACACAAAATCATCGGCACTACCATTACCTACAACTTTATTATGTAACTCATAAATTACTTCATTACCTCCAGTGGATATATTATATCTATAAAGCCGACATCCAATTTTGCCATTGTTGTGAGCCTTGTATACAACACTGTTATCGTCAATCACCTTAAACCAATCAATTCTCCCCCCCCCTTCATCACGATCAACATATATCTCCACTCTTTTATTATTCTTTACAAGGTTAAGAGCACGATACCCATTCTCAGATGAACTCCATGCGATTAATGAGTTATCAACAAGAGAAACAACACTTGCTTGATCAATAACAATTTCAAATTCAAGTTCATCTTTTCTATCATTCTCATTCTTAGCTTCAATATCATCTTCACTGTATTTCTTTTCGATTTCATCATAATTATCTAATGTCGTTTTATTAATATGGTGACCCAAATAATACAACTCATAATCACTAATTGCCCCATTGGGTGAAGTAATCGACTTGTACTCAAATAGATTCTCTTTGTAACCATTATATACACAATGGCGCATCAAATCATGAATAACTTCAGAACCATACGGTAATTTATATCGTTGTTCATAAAGATCATTTAGTGTCCCTGGATAATTTCCAAACTTCGCCTTATATACTTCAAGAGCCTTTGAGTATGTTCCAGGGCACGAGTTCACCTTCTCCGGACCATCAAACTCCAGCATTGACCTACGATCATAGAAATCATTCTCTTCCAAATAAAGAGTACAATCTACTCCATAATTAAATTTGAAGCCTTTTAACTGCAAAGGATAAATAAGACCGCCCCTTCTATTTACAACAAAGAAATTACCATCATTTACTCTATCTCCTTGGTAGTAATATTTATGATTATTAAAACATGCAACAAAATATTTATTCGCGACACATCCTACTTTGTCATAACTTGCGACAGGATGGACAATCATGTTAAAAACAACTGGCAAGAGGGAAAGTAGTATAAACGCACAAACAACCAAAGCTATCACACGTGTTTTTTTTATCGCCTTCTTTTTGATAAACTTTTTGGAAATTGGATAACCCAATATAAAAACAATCGATATGTGAAGTGGAACAAGAAGTAACATTGTAAGACAAAGTATTATAGTTGTTACATAAAAAACCTTTTGCATGCTTGTACTCCATTTACCTTTATGTTTTTTTGTATTTTGTTATTCAATACATATACAAGGAACAAGCAAACAAACAATATACAGGAGAACAAAAAACCCAATAACAGACGATATTTATAAAGAACATCAATAAAGCCCTAAATACAAACCAAGATAGACACATGCGTTTGTGGGCAACTATAAGCATACACATTATTCATAAAGGAAATGAATACACATATGTTTGCAAGAATAACAATAAAGGACTTAGAAAACACTCGTTTCATTTTCTTTATAATCATTTTTTCTTTTTAAGTGAAATATACAACGATGTCGATACAACAAAATATAAATATACCTGCAAGCTGGCAGGTATATTTAAAATAAATAGCAAGAAACTTAATAAGTTATATTGATCCAGAAGGAAGAAATTGTCATGAACCATGGGGATCAAAACGAAACAGATTGGGACAAGAAACAACGAACCAACATATAAAACAACCACTTCCTTTGTTAACGCAGAATTATTAGCCATAAATTTACGAATCTTTTTTAACTTTGAAACGGAGATAGCAAATAATATTAAAGTCGAGCCCACGATAAGCCCACTTATAAATGTTCGGGTCCACTCCTCAGACCAAGTGGCAGCATATGGAGACCCTTGCAAAAGGATTGATGTAGAAACAAAAACCAAAAGTGTCAGCAAAATATGTTCTAATTTGTTTCTTACCTGTTTAACAAACAACATGGAAGGAATTATACTTGCACAAAAAGTTCCAATAATAGTGAAAAAATACATAAACATCAAAACAAATGAAGAAGAACTTTCAAAATACAGGTAACGTCGAGAATATTGAATCATAGAAATCTTCATACCAAGTTCATTTACTAATAAGACCAGTAAACTGCTAAGTAGTACACCCATCAATAGTCTAACACCATTAATACTTTGGGATTTTGCGGGATATCTGCCACTTACCATCAAAAGCCAATTTAATACCAGTGAATTTACCAAAAAACCAACAAACCAGAATATTCTTTGTCCTATCATCAGTCTGAAATGAACAAATACACTAAACAAAAGAAAGAGCGGAATAAAAACGATCAGCAAAACTACATACTTTGTAATATTTACTCCATAATTTAACTTTGTATCTTTGCCAAGGTTATAGGTTCTTAATATTAATACTAGGAACAAACTTAGAGACACCAATATGCTAACCATCAACGCAAAACTATCCATAACTAAGAAGATCCCCATTAAGTATTGTTCATTTATATCATATTAAACCCTATATAGATAGAGACTATTCCTAAAATGGCCTGACCCACAAGGGAAATCTAACTCAACACATACAACACAAACGGACCCAAGATACATATAAAAGTTTATTACTCCAGTGAAAGCAAGGTAGCCAACTTCCTAATGTCATCCATAGTCGACAATCCAACAGAAAACCGTACCCAGCCAGAATCCTCAGTACCAAAAGCCTTTCCATCTACTCCCGCAATACCTTTTTGAATAAATAGGTCCCTAGGATTTGTAATCACACCTTGCTGATTAAGTCTTGCCATAACATATAAAGTTCCTTCTGGGGATATTATATTGCTAAACAATCCAGACTCTTTAAGTACCTCAGCAAGATAGTTAGTACGCATTTGTATCAATTTGCCAAACTCTATCATTACACTAACGGGAACCTCCTTTGCATATGCCAGAGCCTCTATCATGGTAGCCCTAATCGCCGAGGGATTATTACATGACATAACACCATTTAAATGAGTCCACAGTGACTTTACACTTTCCTCCACTGGATCATTATTAGAAGAAGGTGCATATACTATACACTCCCTCCTACCAGGATCTCCAGTAGCTTTAGAGAAACTCACTACCTCTATACACCTATTCCTAATTCCCTGGGTACTAAAAAATTCCAATAATTGAGCAACTTTTTCGTTCTCAGGCTTAGAAAGCATAAGATATGCCCAATCAAGAATAATAACTCCATTAGGTGATAATTCAATAAATTTTTCTACTGCAGGGATTAGCAATTCTGGGTCAGCAATTGTCCCCATAGGGTTAGATATAGGCGTCAAAATTAGCAGGTTTTGCTTTGAATTAGCTCGGAAAGCTTCTTCTATGTCAGTTACTGTTAGGTTAAACTCATCCCCAGTGCACTGCTGTGAAGTAATTCGGCTCGGTGAAAGATCATCTATTGCACACTTCCTCGTTGGAGTAAATCCAGGAATTGGGAAAATCACATTCGTTTCACCTGCCCCAATCTCCCGAAGGTGTCTCTTAGCAGCCTTTATCGCAAAATCTAAGCCTTGAGCTGCACCAACCGTAAAGGCAGAATACTCAGCATTTCTTATAAGTCCCCACATCGCTAACTGTTCAGTCATTTCCTCCCGCAACTCCATT
>Ga0190315_1001104_pt1 | contig 11377 bp, 15 predicted proteins | sample 48701101_MG_FD_161673 | JGI IMG/M metagenome (GOLD analysis project Ga0190315, IMG submission 161673) | Hydrothermal vent sediment bacterial communities from Southern Trench, Guaymas Basin, Mexico - 4870-11-0-1_MG | ecosystem: Environmental > Aquatic > Marine > Hydrothermal vents > Sediment ...
GAACCGCCATAAATTAATCGACTCGTGTTGCCCGTCTCGTGCGTATATGGGGGTAACGGGGCTTAAGGCATCCGAGCCACATTTTCATGCTCATGGGTGTCCCGAAGGGTCATGAGAGTTCTTCACAACACCTTCAATCTGGTTTCTTGCGCTCTGCGGCGCAGGGATGAGAGCGCCAATGAATGAACTTGGGAGCCAATTCGAGCAGGAATACGGTGTAAAAGTGATATGCAATTATGCCGGATCCGGGCATCTGCTTTTGGATGGGGACTATGATACAGGTTGATGATATGTGGTGCGCGTGTGGGTGGATGAGCAAGTTGCTACGTGAGTAATGGTAGCTGGCACTCTGGTTTGGGTAATTTGGTGTATGGCTGAACAGTAGTTTCAACTATGAGGGGTAATGGTAGTGTATGTCGTTACTCTGGGAAGTTACCAATCAATTTGGGGGGTACCTTTACCCTACTTTTTGGAGTGGATATGTTTCGACATTGATTGCAACAGAAGAACCAGCACCACCATCAGAACTAAATCTAGAAGCGGAGATCGTCGAGATGATACTCCTGAAATGTCTCGAAAAGAAGAAGGAGGATCGATACCAGAACGTGGGAGAACTCCAGAGTGATCTTGCATCCGCTCTGAAAATACAACTGAAGGAATCGCTCAGAATGAGCGTATCTGAGCATAACATGAAGCGATCCGCATTCTACTGCGCTGAAATCTGCCTGATTCATGCAAGACTCGGCGAGATCGATGATGTGATGATGTACCTTACGGATATGCAGAACTATGCGTCCGTTGAGATGAAAACAGAAGTTACGGAACTAATCGAGGAATTGGAACGCAGAAAGGGCATGTCAAGCAATGAGAAGATCAGCGAGGAATTTGTGGGTAGGTTGAATGGTGTGCTGCATCAGGTGAAGATGGAGGGATGATGAAGTGACGATGGAGTGGTGTGGAGTAACTTAAATATAAACCAACATAAGATGTGATCATGAAGTACACAATAACCCTTGAAAAGAAGAGTAAGACGCGTATTATGTCTTATGTGATTGGTCAAGGCGAAACAGAGGATCGACTATGCAATAGAGCGATGGAAAACGGTGGCAGGAGTGGAAAAACCAGACGGAGTTCCGATCTTATTCAAAGATGAGATGGTGGAAGATTTTGTTGAAGACCTGTATTCGAGATTGTCAAGAGAGAATGTGAGTGTCTATTCATTAAATGATGTCTCTTTGGAGATCGAAAAAGAGGAGCTATCGATTGAAACTACGCTCGAAGGGGATCTGGAGACGATCAGGAAGTTTCTTGGATTTATAATGGCTAAACAGAAAGGCGTGCTCATAACCGAGACAGAGTTTGAACGGATTTATGATGTCTCCACGAGAAAGGGGAAGGCGGATGTCTCGATCAATCTAACGGATGGTGGCAGGGTGCGGATCCTTATCAGCGGATACGGCGATGCTCCGGGATTGATCCGCGAGAAGATCGAGAGCGAGATAAGATACTTCAAGGAGGTTTGATTATGGCGGAATGGACTGATGAATACGACAGGGTATTGAAAACGGTGGAGCGTGTGATGAGATACGATCTTGAAAGACTCAAGAGGACTCATGTAAAAAAAAGAACCGAGTTATACACCAAGATTGTAGAGAAACTCGATGTGGTACACAGTTCACTCAAAGCAGCAGAGCCGATCACAAAAGACGAGATCTTACCGCTGGTGGAAGAAAATCTAACTGCACTACGGATGATGAGCGGTGTTGAAGCACAGAAAGAACGTGGAATGCGGATGTGCGAGAAACTGATCGAACTGCTGCACATAGCGACATTCAAGATCAGATATAATAAGATTGATATCGAGGGCTAAAACGATGACACTAAAAGAGCAGGTAACACTGGCAGAATATGCGGCACTCAGGATCGCATCCAGAGCAACAGAGGCAAAGAACAGTGCGCTTACGCGTGTGGCTCGCAACCTGGATGATAATAGGAAGGAGATACTCAAGATGAATGCGAAGGATGTAGAGGATGCAGAGAAAGCAAACCTCGCACCAGCACTCATCAAAAGGCTCAAGCTCGATAATAAAAAGATCGATGAGATGATTGAGGGCGTGAGATCGGTGATTGGGCTCGTTGATCCGGTTGGAAAGGTTCTCTCTGCAACCGAACTTGACGAGTCGCTCATGCTTTACAAGGTCTCAACCCCGATCGGTTTAATCGGTGTGATCTTTGAGTCCAGACCCGATGCGCTCGTTCAGATTTCATCGCTCTGCATCAAGTCCGGAAATGCGGTCGTGCTGAAAGGGGGTTCTGAAGCCAAAAGAAGCAATCGGATACTGTTTAACCTGATAAAAGATGCTATCGAAGAGGATGTGATATTCAAGGACTCAGTCCAGCTTGTCGAGACGAGAGAGGATGTGCGTGAGCTTCTGAAACTCGACAGCCACATCGATCTCATGATCCCGAGGGGTGGAAATGCGCTTGTGAGATACATCCAGGAGAATACGAAGATCCCGGTGCTCGGGCATTCGGACGGGATATGCCATGTTTATGTGGATAAGGACGCCGATCTCGATATGGCGGCTGATATCGCACTTGATTCGAAGTGCCAGTATGCAGCGGTCTGCAATGCGATGGAAACCCTCCTTGTCCACACGGATATTGCCGACAAGTTTCTATCCCGGGTCAAGACAATGTATGATGCCGAGGGCGTCGAGTTGAGAGGCGATGAGCGGGTGAGAGCGGTGATCGGATGCGATCCGGCATCTGATGAGGACTGGATAACCGAGTACAACGACCTTATCCTCTCGATCCGAATCGTTGACTCGCCCGGAAGCGCGATCGATCATATAAACCGGTACGGCAGCCACCACACCGATGCGATCGTAACGTCCGATGAAAAGACTGCTGAGCGCTTCTTAAGCGAGGTGGACTCATCATCGGTGATGTGGAACTGCTCAACAAGGTTTGCGGACGGATTTCGGTATGGGCTTGGTTCCGAGGTCGGGATCTCGACCGGCAAGATCCACTCTCGCGGTCCTGTCGGACTTGAGGGGCTTACGATCTACAAGTACAAATTGATCGGAACCGGGCAGATTGTTGCTGATTACGCCGATGGCAGGAAGCGGTTCACCCATCGGCAGGTGGCGTGAGGTGGGAAGTGAGGTCGCTTCGAACGGATCGGGTCGTTGTCAAGGTCGGGACGAACACACTTGCGAGTGTCGGCAGGGGTCTCAACTACGTACTGATCGAGAGCATCGCAGAGCAGATATCCGAACTCAAGGGGCAGGGAAAGGAGTTTATCATCGTCACATCCGGTGCGATCGGGCTCGGGTGCAGTGAACTTTCGCTTCCGGAAAGACCATCCGAGATTGTTCTGCGGCAGGTTTGCGCTGCGATCGGGCAGAGTAAGGTTATGGGGGTGTATCACCGGGCTTTCGAGCACTATGGCGGGATTGTTGCCCAGATCCTCCTCACTTACGACGATTTCAGGGATGAGTCAAAGCACAAAAACCTTAGAAACGGGATAAGCGAACTTTTGAAGCTGGGTGTCACGCCGATCATCAATGAGAATGATGTCGTTGCGACAGACGAGATCGCCGGGGTGTTTGGCGATAACGACAGTCTCTCCGCAATGGTCTCGGTTGACGTAGGCGCAGGTCTTCTGATCCTCCTGACCGATGTCGATGGCTTGTACGATAGTGATCCAAGAGATAACGATGGTGCAAGGTTGATCGGGACAGTTACCGAGATAACGCCAGAGATAACGGCTGCGGCAGGCAGAACCGGATCCCGACTTGCTGTTGGCGGGATGAAGACAAAGATCGATGCTGCGAGGGTCTGCATGGACGCTGGCTGTGATCTCGTGATCGCAAATGGGCGGAAGGATGATGTGATCAGGAGGATTGTTGAGGGCGAGGAACTGGGGACGCTCTTTCGTGGGAGGCGCGAGTAGCTATGATTGATCGGACGGATATGCGATCAGGGACCGGGATCTCGATGGCAGAAGGTTTAAGCTGGTTGGAGAGATGCACGCTGGATGCGACCTGGAGGTTGCCATCGGTGAGGGTGAGCGCTCCTGGGTTGCAACCGGTGCAAATACCCCGCATGGGGCAAATCTCGTTGTTCCGGTCGAAAACACGGAAAAGATCGGCGATGATGTGATAGTTTATGAACCTGGGAAGGAATCGCACATTTCAGAGAGAGGGTGCGACATAAAGCGAGGAGAGACCGTTTTGAGGACGGGTTGCATCGTAAATGACCGGAATATTGGAATCCTTGCAGCGCTGGGCAACAGGATTGTTCCGTTGCATGATGCACCCTGGCATGCCTATGCTTGCTGGCACGATGGATGGAAAACCGATTCTCTGCATGCCAGGGAATGTAACGTCCTGTCTGGTCTGCGGACACGTATTTCTGCCCCCGATGATCCGGCGGATGGCGCATCTGCCGTTTCTCGGGAATATGGGACTTACAAGATTGTCAGAGGCGGCGGTCTCGGAGTACGGGATGCGCCGCTATCTTCCGGTTAAACTGGTGGATGGGGTTGCATATCCAACGTTCAGGGGATCGAGTTTGATCACGTCGATTGGGTATGCGGATGGAATTGTTGCGATTGGAGAAGAGGAGACGCTCGTGGAGGGGGAAGTCGATGTTTGGGTGCTGTGAGGATTTGAGAGGATTCGTGAAGATGAAGTCCGGGGCGTGAGGGCAGGTATATCTTGAATGAGTCTCTGCAAAGATGAGGGACCGAAGTTCAAGGAGGCGGTCACCGAGTTGTCGAGCAGATCATGGCACTTGGACCAAGTCCGCTGCATCGTGTGTTTCGGTTAAGTCCCAACCACCGCCCCGAACATAGACATTCCGACAATGCCCTGCCATTGCAGGCAGTGGTGAAGAGATATCGCCTGTGTCTTCACATCCCGATGTTTCCGACCACCATCCGGAGAATCAGGAGCGCATCAATTGACACGATAGTATCATCTCCGCTAACATCCGCTATTTTCGAGTAGTCGCCACTGGCAGCCATCTGCAGGGCGAGTATGGCATCAGCGGTCGTTACACATCCATCGTGCCCATTCTCACTCACATTCTCACTCCTATTCTCACTCCCATTCCCGCTGTATTCAGCGATCAGTACAGCACCAACTGGCTGTAGATATCCGTCTATCTTCCGATCAAAGGTCATGTTGTTCTCTGATCGGATGTACGCGGTGACATCCCGGAAATCAAGGTCAAAGCAGAGATCTCGCCACACGTACGATCCGTCCTCCATGCGCCCGCCGTCCGCGGCATCCTCTGCGATCAGATAGCCGTTTACTGAGAGCGTGTCGTTCACACCCTCGTTTCCGGAGAGGTACACAGTCCAGAGTGTTGTAGATTTGAGGTCAGCGGGGTCTCCGGTCATCCTCTCAAAATAGACCGTCTCGGTGTCGTGTTTTGTCCGATAATTCAGATTAATGTTCCCTTCGCAGATCCAGTACTCCTTATCGGTAGCTGCCGGATCGCTGTAGACTGCAACGAGCGATGTTCCCTTGACCCTGCCATCGATCTCGCCGCCTGTTATGATCGCAACAGCGTTGTCGCTTTCGCTTATGGTCTCGCCGGTAACATCATAGTAGATCCAGTACTCGCCGTTTCCGGAGCAGTAGACGTTCGGACTCTCGTCGTTTAATCCTGCGAGATCGATCGTTCCGAGATCGCGCCCGTTGAATTCCACTGAAACCCAGCCAGTCGCCTCCTTTGTGCCGCCTTTCACCCCGACATAGAGACGCGCGAAAGTGACATCCGACGGGACGTCCTCGAAGACCTCGGTGTACGGAGATGTCCCAACGCCGTGCCCGCCATCGACATAGACGCCTCCGGTGATCGTATCGTGTCTGATCGTGATCAGGTTGAACCCGTCAGAGGAGTACTGCGCAGATGCGACCGGTATGAGCGAGAGTATCAGTATTGCTATTATTATATGTCTCATGTCATCGTCCACCAACATGCAGTGTTACCAATTGTGTGCTTGGGACGTACACACCGTGCCATATAAATGTTTCTTCGCAATTCCGGGCTGTCAACGTACGCGATGCTGGCGTTGTTCTGAAGCCGTCAGCGATTTCGAGTTTTGTGCCCCCGCCCTCACCACTCATCAAACCCGAGCATCGCCTGATCGTTGCGAGCGACCTTTGACATCGTCTGATCGAGAGCGCCACCGAAAGGTTTAAGTTCATTATGAATATGTATTCATTAATGCCCAGACCGGGATGTCACCGGTATGTTCGGTCATCATTCGATTACGACTACTTAGGACTGTGCGCGACCTGCCTGCAGGACACTTCAGTGTTGTAAGTTGTAGTCCTGTGGTCACGAAGATAGAAGCGTAGACATACACGGGCAGAGGATGATTGCGGCTATGCCAGAACCGGACGTGGCAGACATGGTATGCAATGACGCAGGCATGGTGAAATCATGAAGAACAACGAAGAGGATATGGCTCAGCAAAAACGCTTAAAAGAGCGTATGGGACGAGTGAAGCACAAAATAATGGTTATGAGTGGAAAGGGCGGCGTTGGGAAGACCACCGTAGCCGTCAACCTTGCACTCACACTCGCGGCGAAGGGATACGAGGTCGGTATTATGGATGCCGACATCCATGGTCCGAATGTCCCGAAGATGCTCGGAATCGAGGACGAGCATCCGGAGGTATCAGAGGGGAATATATCCCCGGTCTTCGTGCCTCCGCGTGTAAAGGTCATGTCCCTTGCATTTCTGCTTGCAAACAAGGACACGCCGGTCGTATGGCGGGGACCGCTCAAGATGGGTGCGATCAGGCAGTTCATATCCGACGTCCTCTGGGGCGATCTGGACTGCCTTATAATCGACCTCCCGCCCGGAACCGGCGATGAACCATTGAGTGTCGCTCAGTTGATCCCGGAGATTGACGGCGCGATCGTTGTCACCACGCCCCAGGACGTTGCCCTGCTGGATTCGAGAAAGTCGGTGACCTTCGCAAAGGAGCTTGGCATGCCGGTTATCGGGATCATAGAGAACATGAGCGGGTTCAAATGCCCGAAATGCGGTGAAGCGATCGATCTATTCAAGATCGGTGGTGGTGAACGTGCTGCCGCTGACATGGGCGTACCGTTCATTGGCAGGATTCCGATCGAGGTTAATATCGTTCTATCCGGCGACAGCGGCATCCCATTCGTGCTTGCGCACGAGTCAGAAGCTGCTTGTTCCTTCGAGACGATCGCCTATAATATAGAACACATTGTGAAAGGAGATTGATAAACATGAAAATATGCGTAACATCAACGGGACCATCCCTGGATGCACCCGTAGACCCAAGATTCGGGCGATGCCAGTACTTCGTGATCGTGGACTCAGAGACGATGGAGTATGAGGCGATGCCGAACCCGAGCATAGGTGCTTCGGGCGGCGCAGGAATACAGGCGGCGCAGACCGTTGCAGGTAAGGGTGTCAGCGCTGTTGTCACCGGAAACCTGGGACCGAATGCAACCCAGACGCTCGGTGCCGCCGGAATTACGATGGTGACCGGTGCAAGCGGCACCGTCCGCGATGCCGTTGAGCAGTACAAGAGCGGCGGGTTTTCGCAGACGAGCACCCCAACCGTTCCCGAGTATTCAGGACTCGGCGCTGGTGCGGGCGTAGGCGCAGGTGCCGGAATGGGCGGTGGCATGGGCATGGGACGCGGTGGCGGTCGTGGCGGTGGCGGTGGTCGCGGCATGGGTGGAGGTATGGGACGTGGCATGGGCATGGGAGTTCCGGTAACACCTGCTCCTGCAGCGCCAACTACACCCCCACCACCACAAACCAAAGAACAGGAGATACAGGGCTTAGAAAACAATGTAAAAACCTTAGAAAGCCAGATGGAAGAGATCAAGAAAAGACTTGAAGAACTGAAGAAATAGGAGGCGAACAAGATGGGAAGAGGACACAGGAATATGTACTATGCGACCGGCATGCCCGGATGGATGCGGCTTGGATATTCCCCGGGCTGGGTTGGACGGAGTCCGGGTGGACTGCCGCCAACTGTTCAGTATATGCAAACCGGGACGTGGCCGACGCCACAGCCGCAGGCTACAGTGGCAGGAATGCAGGCGAGCATGCCAGCCATGCCTGCACAGCAGGAGGTCGCAATGCTTGAGTCTCAGGCAGCGATGCTGGAACAGCAACTGGAGCAGATCAAGAAGAGGGTCGAAGAGCTGAAGAAATGAAGTACCAGATCGACGAATCGCTCTGCGTAGGGTGCGGGTTGTGCGTCAATGTGTGTCCGGCGCGGGCGATAACATTGTCAGATAAGGCAAAGATCGACATCGACCGCTGCACTGGATGTGGAGCCTGTGCCAACGTATGCAAGCTGGGAGCGATCATTGAGGTGCCGGATAAACCGGTGCAGGAGACTGCGTCTGTTCCCGCCGCAATTGCGTCCGGAGTTGCAACTGCCATCGGAGCTGTCGGAAACGCTATCAAGCGCTACGCAAGTAGCAGCACCTCTACCGGCTCCCGTCGGGGCGGCGGTATGGGGCGCGGAGGCGGTCGTGGCAGTGGTAGCGGTGGTGGACGTGGCGGCGGTATGGGGCGCGGTATGAATAAACAGAATAAAAGGAGGCGGTAACAATGCCAAGATGGTGGTGGGCTATGCCGGCTACGCCATACACACCGCCGGCACCTGTATCGGTGCCAGGTTATGCACCGCCGGTCTATGCACCACCAGCATGGACCGAAGAGCAGGAACTCACAATGCTCGAGTCTCAGGCAGCGATTTTGGAGCAGCAACTGGAACAGATCAGGAAAAGACTTGAGGAGATGGAGATGAAGAAATGATGCAGATAGGTTCAGGAAGAGGAGGCGGCATGGGCAGAGGCGGCGGAAGACGGCATCTTGGTCCGGCTCAGTCGTGCAGATGCCCGAACTGCGGGTACACACAGCCACACCAGCCGGGTGTGCCGTGTGTCAATCAGGTATGTCCGAAATGCGGAGCAGTAATGGTAGGCGTATAGCCTGCCATTCTGATATTTTATAGTCTCAATGATTCCCATAGTTGGTGGTCCGAATACGGGAATTTCCGGGAATGTTTGGTTATGGATGTGATTGCGCACTTGGCAGAGTGTGATACTGGAGTGAAGTTGGTTAGAGGAAGGGAATGTCTTTAATGTAACAAAGTCAAGTTGAGCATAGAGTCGTATGCCATACACCGTAAGAACAAATTACATCCACATTGTTTCATCCGGGGTCATCAAATGAACAAAACAACAAAAGAATTACCCCTTCGATATGTAGAAAGGGAGTTGCAACTGATCAGCATCGATCCTCTGGTAATGTTCGACCAGAAGGGGATCATTCTGGATGTTAACGATGCCACAGTCCGGGTTACAGGCAGAACCCGGGAAGAGTTGATAGGAACACCGTTTGCCGATCATTTCACAGATCCTGAAAGGGCGTACAAAGGTGCCATGCTGACCTTTGAGACCGGAGAGGTTCGGGATTATGAACTGGTTTTGAAAGCCAGTGACGGATCCGAGACCGTCGTTTCATACAACGCTTCGGTCTACAGGGATCAGAAAGGAAACGTGGTTGGTGCCTTTGCCGCTGCCCGTGACATCACCGAGCAAAAAAATGCCGAAATTGCGCTGCGCGAAAGCAAAGCGGAACTCGACCTGATCTTTCAGATCGCTGCTGATGGAATGTGTGTAATAGATGCTGATTTTAACATCCTCAGGGTGAATAAAACATTTATCCGGATGGTGGACATGGATGAGGATGAAATCATCGGTAAGAAATGCTACGATGTCTTCAGTGGGGAACTCTGCCATTCAAAGGATTGTCCACTTGAGATGATGAAAAAGGGAGAACAGTTTGCTGAACACGAATCTGTCAAGGAGCGATCAGACGGTAAAGAGATACCGGTTATCGTGAATGCTGCAAGATTGGATCGGGACGGTAAATTTGTTGGGATTGTAGAGGATTTTAAGGACATCACCGAGCGCAAACAGGCTGAAGAAGAAATTTGTGAGCTCCAGCGCTACAATCGTGGATTGATTGAGGTAAACCTTGATCCTCTGGTAACATTCGATCATAAAGGGATCATCATGGATGTGAACGGGGCTACAATTCGAGCTACCGGCAGAACTCGGGAAGAGTTGATAGGAACACCGTTTGCCGATCATTTCACAGATCCCGAAAGAGCATACAAAGGTGCGATGCTGACATTTGAAACCGGAGAGGTTCGGGATTACGAACTGGTCATGAAAGCCAGGGACGGAACCGAGACCATGGTTGCTTGCAACGCTTCGGTCTACAAGGATCAGAAAGGAAACGTGGTTGGTGCCTTTGCCGCTGCCCGCGACATCACAGAACGCAAAGCCGCGGAACACGAGTTGCGGGAAACTGTCAAGAGGCTCGAGGAGTACACTAATCGCATCAATAATCTTGTGGTAACGATGCTTGGAGAGATCACAGAGAAAAAATGAAGGTCGTAACTTCCATCGACCATTCTCGTATAGGCTTTCCCTGAATAATAAAGTGGTTTTTATAAAATGAGCGTAGATATCGACGAACTGGCAAAACGGCTGGAAACTCAGGTATTAGAGGATGCTAAAGAGGTGTTCTCAGAGACGGTGATCGAATATGCCTACAATCCAAGAAACATGGGGGAGATCAGTGATGCTGATGGAGTCGGGAAGATAACAGGCACCTGTGGGGATACGGTACAGATACAGATCCGTGTTGAGGACGGCAGAATAAAAGAGAGCAGATTCATGACTGATGGGTGCGGCACGTCGATTGCATGTGGGAGTATGCTCACAGAGATGATCACGGATAAGACGATTGAGGAGGCGCTGGCAATCACGAGCGACGATCTCCTGCGCAATCTGGGCGGACTGCCAGAGGAGAATGTGCACTGCTCGGTTCTTGCGGTGGACACTCTGCGGGAAGCGATCGATGATTATGGATCGTGCGTTAAATAACTTTCCTGTTTTGCGGCGAATGACTTTATTTCATGGTTATTCAATTCTAATTAGCCCGCAGATACATGCGAGATTTAGGCAGATGCCCGGGTTAACAAATCCGCGTTCATCCGCGGTTCATCAAAAACAGAATAAGAGGCGGCGGAAGACAGCGTCCTGGCGACAATCAAAACCGCACAACCTCAACCAGCCGATCTCCCGCAATCCCGATCACCTGCTCCCTGATCGATTCGACCGACTCCGCAACAACCGACCCAGCCCCGCCGAATACCATGTCGCGCACCATATTCCCGACGATGTCGTCGTATCCGGGTAGAACTCGCAGAACAACAGACCCGGAAAGCACGTTCGCGTCAGAGAGGACATTGTCGAGGTCCATGTCCGTTATCCCG
>Ga0190315_1001105_pt1 | contig 11376 bp, 16 predicted proteins | sample 48701101_MG_FD_161673 | JGI IMG/M metagenome (GOLD analysis project Ga0190315, IMG submission 161673) | Hydrothermal vent sediment bacterial communities from Southern Trench, Guaymas Basin, Mexico - 4870-11-0-1_MG | ecosystem: Environmental > Aquatic > Marine > Hydrothermal vents > Sediment ...
TGTCGAGTTTCGGGTTTATCTCAAAGCTTAGATCAGGTGTCTCCAGCTTGAGTTGCCTGGGCTTGGGGGACTGCTGGCTCAACCTTGGCAGCGGTAGTACCTCGGGCGGCGGTTTTTCCCTTTCCGGTGGTTTCTCTTCCGGCGGTTCCTCCATTTCAGGTCTGATCCTTACAAAATTAACCGGAATTATTTCCTCATAGGACCTGGCACCTGAGTGTCTGTCAAGCAGAAGGGGCAAAAGGGCGAACAGGCAGACGTTAACCAGAAGGGCCATTGAAACCGCAGGCCCAAGTCCGTCTATCGGCCTTTCAGACATCTCCTTCACCTCTGGATGCTGCGATGCTCACGTTCTTTGCCCCTGCCAGCCGGCACTGGTCCATTACACGGATTACCACGCCGGTGCGGCTTCCCTTGTCCGCCACAATCACGACTGCCCCTTCCGGATTTTCCGCAAGGGACCTTTCGATATGGGCACGCACGCTCCGGATGTCGATATGCTTTTTCTCAAAAAAGACCCTGCCATCTGAATCCACTGCGATAAGGATGTTGCCCTTTTCCTTCAGGACTGCGGTGGAGGCAGTGGGACGTTGCACATCCACCCCTGTCTCCTTTACGAAACTGGTAGTGACCATGAAGAATATCAGCAGCAGGAAGACCAGATCGATGAGCGGGGCCATGTTGACACCGGCGGTTGCCTCCCTCTGATGCAATCTGCTGCGGATGCTGATCATTTACACATACCTCTTGAGCGTCAACACGAGTTCATCCAGGCTGCCTTCCAGGCGGTTATTCCTGCGATTGAGCATCTCGCTCATAAACAGCCCCGGGATGGCCACCAGTAGACCGCTCTGGGTGGTGATAAGGGCCTCTGAAATGCCCCCTGCCATAGCCTTGGCGTTACCCGTGCCGAATATGCCTATCACGTCAAAGGTGGTCATCATCCCGGTAACTGTACCTAAAAGACCAAAGAGCGGGGCCACAGCGGCCAGTATGGCAATGACCGAAAGGTTGCGCTTGAGCATCAGACGCTCCTTCATGGCCCCATGCTCAATGAGGCTCTTATCCAGCCGGTTTCTGCCGGTACGGCCTTTCAGAAAACTGCTGACGATCCTGCTGCGAAGCCCTCCGGTCTTAATAGGCGCCCCTTGTGTTTTCAGCGCTTCAATGGCCTCTCCAAGGCTGAGATCACTGCGGCCCATCCGGCGAAAGTAGAACATCCTTTCCAGAATCAACGCCCACATCCAGACGGAGGTCAGGATGAGAGGGACCATGACCGGTCCTCCCTGAAGGAGATATTCATATGTCTTGATGTCTTGAAATGAGTTCCATTAGTGACCGTTTCGCATTGACCCGGTCAGATCGGTGGGACTTTCGCATACGAAACTGAACCGCGGTTTTCAGGAGATATACGGCACCACGGTTTTCGGTTACCTGCGCGAGATTCGTCTTGAGCGGGCAAGGCTCCTGCTGGAAAAACAGAGGATGAGCGTTACCGAAGCGGCTTTCTCGGTGGGATATAATAGCCTGCCTTCGTTCTCTACCGCTTTTTCAAGGCATTTCGGCCTCAAACCGATTATGTGTATGAAGAATTCCCGACATACCTGCCTTAGAAGACCGCCCGGCAACTGCTATTTGTAAGCGGCCAGCAAACAGCCTGATATTTTTTTGATTCTACGCTAACCAAACAGGTCCGCATAGCTACCTGTACGAACAAGACAAAGTTCACTGCCCTCAATACGGTATATAAGCAACCAGTCTGGTTCAATGTGGCATTCACGGCAGTCTTTCAAGGTTCCTTTTAGTGGATGATCTTTGTTTTCAGGTGGCAGTTTTTCCGCGTTGACCAGACGATGAATGATGTTTTTCAGCTTTTCAATATCTTTACGACGTTTTTTTAGCCGCTTCACGTCTCTTTTAAATTGTGTATCACGCCTGATCGATCTCATATTACTAAATTTCGAGATCATCAAACAGTTCTTGAGCTGTAGAAAATTTTTTACCCTTACCTTGCCTGGAGTTCTCAATCGCCTTCATCGTTTTTTCGTTTGGCACCTGAAGTTCAAACGGTAATCCACGATGGGCAATAACCTGCCGGTAAAACAGCTCGAATGATTTTGAAACTGACAGCCCTAATTCTTTAAGTATGGCTTCAGCCTGTTTTTTGACTTCAGGGTCCAGTAAAGCCCTGGCTGAACTTGTTTTTGTCGTGCCCATCTTACCGCCTCCTTTAGCTTTTCATGTATAGCATATTATATGCTATCATTTGATAAATTGTCAAGCCAAGACCCACGGCATCACATTTGAGATCAACGACAAGTTTCTTGATGATGACCTGTCAGCAGGCTTTCGAGGCATGTACTTTACCAGCCCTGTCTGCGTGCGACGCACAGGCAGGAATGAGGGATTCGAATTTGCAATCCCTGAGAAATTCAATATCCCATGTCAAGGGACACCAACTTTTACGGAGCCGGCGGAAAGTCGGCCATTCCCCTCATGCTGGGGCTTATGTGTAACACAGTGGCCATTGCCGGAACCCGGGTGGTCGAAACCCGCCGCCAGAGACTGGTCACAATCGTCATGCTGCCTTTTCTGCCATGTGGCGGGCAGACTGTGGTGGCCGCTATTTTCACCCTGGCAATTTTCCCGGTTAAAACAGCCATTATTATACTGGCCGGGCTCACCATTATTAATCTCCTGGAGGCCTCGCTTGCGGGGAAGCTTCTAAGCTTAACGGTTCCCCATCCTCCGGCTGACGGCATGATTATGGAACTTCCGCTCTTTCACCGGCCCAATTTGAGAACAATCTTCGGGGGCGTGCGCATGCGCATTGAATTATTCCTGCGGCGGGCCGCCGGCGTAATTTTTTTTGGCCTGCTTATCGTTTGGGCCATCAGTTATTTTCCTGGAGGAGAGGTTCAAACCAGTTATCTTTATCAGTTTGGACGCTTTCTTGAACCTGCAGGCAGCATAATAGGTCTTGACTGGCGATTTATGGTAGCTCTTTTGAGTTCTTTTGTTGCCAAGGAGATAACCGCCGGCACCCTTGCCGTTCTTTTCTCGGTCAGCGCCTCTGACCAGCAGGCGATCATGCAGGCCGTTCATAACGCAATCTCCCCTGCCGGGGCCCTGGCTTTTGTCGTAGCTTCCCACTTTTATATTCCGTGTCTGGGCAGTATGGCCGTTCTGAAATCCGAACTTGGCTCATGGAAAAAAACACTGCCTCTGCTTGCCGGGATGTTTATTCTGGCCTTCGCCTTAGCCTTTATTACTTATCATGCAGCAAAGGTTATCATTTAAAACGGTCGGACATAACAACGGAAGCTGGTACCGGTTTTTTATTTTCTGGCTTGCAAAATTATCCGCTTCCGCTGGCAGGCAGTTCTTCTTATCGTTCCTCTGACCGCTTTTTTTGCCTATCAAATGCAGGGCCTTGTTTTCGATAATTCCAACGAAATCTGGTTTGTAAAAGGGGACCGGACCCTGGAAATCATGGATAAATTCAAGGCCACCTTTGGAAACGATGAATTTGTGTTCATCCTTTTTGACACGGAAGATTTTTTCCAACCCGATACAATCCGCCGGATTGGCAGGCTGGCGGACGATCTTGAGGCCCATGTTCCCTATGTCAAAGACATGACGTGGCTTGGGAACGTGGAACATATCGAAGGCATCAAAGGCGGCGTGGAGATCCATGAGCTTATAAAAAACGTACCGGATACAGCGGAAGAGATGGCAAAGATAAAGGAAAAGGCCCTGAACGAAAAAACCTGGCTCAACAACCTTATTTCACCGGATGGCAAGGTGGCGGGGCTGATCCTAGAGATGGACAGTTACCCGGAAGATCGCCTTGATCCGCGCAATGAGGTCGCCCTGGCCGTCAAGAATATCCTTGCCAAATCAGAATATCAGTCCCTTAAGGCTTATATCGTGGGAGAACCGATTCTGCACCACGATTACAACGATCTGGCGAACAGTGAAGCCAGCTTATTTTTCGGCATTTGCCTACTCATCCAAATGGGAATTCTCTTCTGGGTAGCAAGGGGCGTGCGCGGCATTGTGGTACCTTTGGCCATTGTGGTTTTGAGTGTCTTGTGGACGATGGGCATGATCGGTGTCATGGGGCTGACTCTGAATCTGTTTGTCATCTTGGTGCCAACGCTTTTAATCTGTGTCGGCATCGGAGACTCCATGCATTTTATCTCTGAATTTTACGATCAGTGCCACCACGGATTCAAGCGACGTCAGGCTGTCATCGAGGCCGTGGCCAGGGTGGGCCTGCCCTGTTTTATAACAAGCATTACAACTGCCATCGGCTTTCTCTCTTTTCTTTCGGCCGGAATCAAACCCTTTCGCGAAATGGGAATCTATGCAGCAATCGGGGTGATGGCGGCATTTGTTCTCACGCTGGTATTGGTCCCTGTTTTTTATTCCTTTGGAAAGGATCAGGTACGGTCCCGAAAAATTTCTGACAGTCACAGGCTTCACCACGATTTTTGGGATCGAATTTTAGAAAAGATCTGCCGGATTGTCATCGGATATCCGAAAACAGTGCTGCTTATGTTCATTTGTCTCTCTATCGTTTCGGTCATCGGATACCAGTCGGTGGAGGTAGAGACCAATACAGCCAAAATGCTCTCCCGGAAACTTCCGATCCGCCAAGCCTATGATTATGTCGATGATCGCATGGGCGGCTCAATGTCTTTAGAAGTAATGCTGAACACAGGGGAAAAAGATGGGGTTAAAGATCCTGCCTTTCTTAAGCAGATGGATACTTTTCAGCAGTTTATGGAGGATCACCCGCTGACGACAAAGACATCAAGCGTGCTGGATATCTTAAAGAAAATGCGACGCGCTCTCCATGAAAACAAAAGTGAATACTACGCCATTCCGGAGACAAAAGACGGGACCTCACAGTATTTATTTCTTTATGAAACCTCAGGGGGTGAAAATCTAGACAAACTGGTCTCCTTCGATTACGACATCGCCCGGCTGACGGCCAGGACAAAGACCCTGGATACAAAGGATGTGCGTAATTTCATCACCGATGTGAAAGATTTCGCCCAAAAGAACTTCGGCCCGGCCGTTAAGGTGGAAGTCACCGGATATGCCGGGTGGTTTAAAAGGCTGAACGATCTGGTAGGTGAAGGGCAAAGGCAAAGCTTTATTACGGCTCTGATTGTCATCACACTTGTCCTGATAGTGGTTATGGGTTCTTTCAGGTTAGGACTTATCAGTATGGTTCCCAATGTATTTCCGGTCTTGATTACCCTGGGGCTTATGGGATTTGCAGGTATTTACATGGATACGCCGCTGATGAGTTTCAGCGCGGTTATTATCGGCGTGGCCGTTGATGACACCATACATTTTATGATGCGTTTCCGCCGGGAGTTCGAACGACTGGGAAACTACGCCGATTCCTTGCGGGCGACACTGTCAACGGTGGGGCGCCCTATTACATTTACGACCGTAACCCTGGTGTTGGGATTTTCCGTGCTGGCGTTTTCCAACGTAAGCGGCATCGCAAAATTCGGTCTTCTTTCAAGCTTTGCTTTTCTCTGGGCACTTTTGGCGGATTTTTTCTTTGCACCGGCATTGATGCTGTTGCTGAAACCACTGGGGCCTGAAAAACAGTCAAATGGTTGAGTGGTCGAGTGGGGAGAAAGATTGGTTGAAGATTAAGGAGTCAAGTGGAAAGGAGGCTGATTTTGCGGAAAAAACCAAGAAGCTGGCACGAATATTTTCGAGCTTTTCCAGAAAAAGGTCAGAACAATTTCAGCAAAGCGATGGTTATGGAAGTTTGGGCTATCATCAATCCAATTATCCATTTGACCAGTCGGATTTCTAAATCTTTAATATCCTCTTTGAATCGGATTTCTAAATCTTTAATATCTTCTCTGGTAGCTAACCCCTCTTTGCGTGATTGGTCAATTATCTCAACAAATTCGTTCGCTTTTTGATCTTCAAGTCCAAGGTCTTTTAAGATGGGGTAAAGCTTTGCTAAAGTAGCCATGCTATTATTTTTCCTTATTTAATAAAAATAATACATCTTTATGGCAAAATCAAACAAAAATGGAACTCCAGTAAAGGATAAAATGAAAAGAATAATAATCGGAATAGGCTTTCTTGCCCTCTTGCCTTGTTTGGGTTGGACTGCCGAACTCACCGGCAGGGATATTGCCGTTAAGATGGATGCCGTGGACACCAGCAAGGATTACAAGAGAACCGCAATTATGGTCATCAGCCGCAAAGGGCAGAAGCTTATCAGAAAAATGGAGACATATAACAAGAAATATGGATCGGATGAGCGAAGTTTAATCAAATTCATTGAACCGCCGGATGTCCGGGGGATCATGTACCTCACATGGAGTTACGAGGACATCGAGCGGGATGACGATATGTGGATCTTTCTTCCGGCAGAGAGCCTGGTGCGACGTATCAGCGGCGGCGGCAAGAAGGGCTCATTTATGAGAAGCGACTTTGCGAATGAGGACATTGAGAAAAGAGAGGTGGATGATGATAAACACAGGCTTTTAAGGTCAGAGGAATTCTCCGGCGTGGATTGCTATGTGGTGGAAAGGATAAGCAAGAAGCAGAGAGACACCAACTATTCAAAGCGGATCGTCTGGGTGAGGAAGGATATCTGGCTCCCCATGAAGATAGAATACTACAACAAAAGAGGTAAGCACTTTAAGACCTCAATCTATGGAGGTTTCAAGGAGATCAAGGGCATCTGGACGATTACCAAGATAATGGTGGAGACCCCGGGGAAAGGCTCAAAGACCCTGATGCAGTATGACAATGTGGATTATGACATCGGCCTTTCGGACTCGCTCTTTGAGCAGAGCAATCTTAAAAGATAGGAGCCAGTGGTCAGAGGTCAGAAGCCAGAGGTCGGAGGGCACCCCGGTGAAATACGCTGCGCCCCGGTTAAATCCCCTTTGGGGTTCCGCCTTAGGCGGAAATTCAACAGGGTAAGCTGTGACTGCGTCAATTTCACTGGGCAGGGAGGTCAGTGATCAGTTGTCAATTGTTAATTGCCAATTGGTCAGAGGCTTCATGTTGAAAAATTTCCTGGTCAGCTATGAACCTGCCTGAAATAGGTAATTGAATCTCCTCTTTCTTATCTATTATTCTGTGTTTAAAATTCAATATGGTAAGCCCTATAACTTCATCTGTATCTGGATCCAACTGCAAAAAAATATCATTGTCTATATTGAACCCGATTGCTTCTTTGTTTTCCCCAAAATATAGATTCATTTCATCCGAAATAGAATCATATTTGTATGTTAGTTTTTTTTCCATAAAAGCTCATCTCCTTTATTAAAGTTGTATACGAGAAATGAGGTTTTGATATATAAGGCATCTGTCACAATATAAGGACTTGTTACGACCATTAGGTATTTTCGCCTTGGGAAAATACTTAGGGTTTTATAATAAAGCAAGGATTTGCCGTCCGTTTTACTCTTATAGATCGCATCCGGTTCCTGTATGGTCTCACGGATACGGTCTTTGTAACGACGTATAATTGGGTGGTTTATAAGAATATGTTTCTCAAGACATATTTTATCTAAAACAACCGCATTCCCGATTGGATCTTTTACCCTAAAAAGTATTTTCATAAAGAATTGAAAATATAGAAACAAGATAGAGGTGTCAAGATATTAAAGTTTCTTACAAAAATTGTCCTATCTGTGGTTCTGTTAATTCTCATTTTCTCTCTCTCTTTATTTCCTGCACTTGCAGAAGATTTCTTAAAAGACATGGATTTGACATCTCTGGCAGAGGATATCCCTACTGAAGATACAGCACAATTCCTTTCCATCGGCGGTTACCTGGAAAGCCGCGACCAGGTTAGGATAAAGGAGGTGGATGAGCCCATTTCCCTCAGACAGCGACTGTGGCTGGACTGTTATCTGGGTCAGGATTGGATCAGGGGATTTACCAGCGCCTATTTTGATTATGATCCTGCTATTCGGGATTGGACAGATGACAAAGATGAGATTTACTATGTGGAGCTGAACGAGGCCTATCTGACAATAGATACAGAAAGGATCGATTTCATACTGGGCAAGAAGATGATGCGCTGGGGAACAGGAGACGGGATCAATCCCATGGACCTGATCAACCCCCGGGATTATCGGAACCCCATTGCCAGCGCCAGGGCCGATGCCAGGCTTCCCATATTCTTGGCGAATGGAATATTCCTGTTAGGGCCTGTTACCATGGAAGGTGTACTGATTCCAAAACCCGAGGTAAACAAGTTCTCCTTACCTGATAGCCCGTGGGAACCAGAGGGGCTGAAAAACTTAAGAAAAATTGCTGAATCAGGTGAGATCGTCCTTGCATCAAAAAAAGAACCGGACAACTGGTTCAAGAATACCGATTTGCCTCTCGGGTCTCTGTTGTATGGAAAGGCTTTGACCTGGCGCTTCTTTATTACAACGGCTATACAGATGATCCTGCTTATCACCGCGATTATCTGACTGATGGCAGGATGCGTTTCACCCCTTGTTATCAGCGCTACCAGGCCTATGGGTTCAATTTCGCAAAAGGTTTTGATCGGGCCACGGTCCGGGGCGAGCTTGCCATAAAACCAGGGCTTCTTTTCTCTATTGATTCCAATGATCCGTCATACGAAAAAGACAGTGATGGTCTTGTCACTCGGGACCTCTACCAGGGCGTAATCGGCATTGACCGCACCTTTTTCACCAATCTCTATGTCAACCTGCAGTTCTTCGCTGATCTTATAGAAGACGGTCAAGAAGCCCTTTTCTCCAAACGCAAGACCCACGGCTTCACATTTGAGATCAGCGACAAGTTTCTTGATGATGATTTAACAGCAGGCTTTCGGGGTATGTATTTTACCAGCAATGAGGGATCGGCCTGTGAGATCTTCGCAGAATACAAAATCGGCGACAACTGGCAGATCGCCCCAGGATATATGTTTTTCAACGGCCCTGGAGATTCCCGTCTGGGCCAGTTCAACGATAATGATATGATCTATCTGAGATTGAGATACAGTTTTTGAGATTTCAAAGGGTTTCGGTAACCGCTTTCAATTCTTCAAAGTCTCTGTCAAATGAAACGATAAGCTTCGATGGAGAAGATTTTGCTGCCAGGATGCAATCTACGATATCAATATTTGAGTCTCTGTATTTTACCAATGCTGTGAGCGTCTCCGCCCTGTTCGAATTTGCAATCCCTGAGAAATTCAATATCCCACTTAATTTCTCTACAATTTCACCCTTGGAAACCTGATAGTATTTTCCCAGAACATAGATACATTCGACAGTAACAACATCCAGTATCTCGGCTTTTTTTCTCCCTTCAGAGACATCCTTCATGAATGCTTCAGCTTTTGGGCTGAATTCTGCGTGATCCCCCAATAGATATCTCAGGATAACGTTTGTATCAATCAGATAGACCTTCTCGGGCGATTTCATTTGCAATTTCCCCTTTGATTTTCTTCCTTATTTTTTTCAGAGGAGCATAATCCTTAGCATATTTTTTGAGGCTTCCTGCTAAAATCTCGACCGGTGCACCTGGGGCCGCTTTAAGCTTAACCTCATCATCCTCAATCAAAAACAATATTCCGCCTTCTGTATCTATCTTCAGTCTTTCTCTTATCAGCTTAGGTACCGTTACCTGACCTTTCTTTGAAATCCTGGCGTACATTTTATCATCTCCTTTACTTCAGCGTCTTTTCCTACAAAATAGGATATCCCTACTTTTACAACTTGTCAAGTCCGTATTGCTCAGCAATCCTCATTTTGGGATAATGTGCCAGCCACAGACCCACACAGACGAACACAGCCAATCTGTTCGGCTTGGTCAGCCGAACAGATTATATAGTCGCTTCGCGAAAAAAGATGTGTTGCTTCATAACTCTAAACTGGCAATAATACTGCAAATATTGCCCGAAGGGCATGACATGAATCGCCGGCCGAGTCGGCCCAGTTAAATGCGAAGCCCTGTTTAACTGGGGTCGGCCGGGGATTCGTCCGTGTCAGTTCGCGTGGGTCTGTGGCTAAATTCCTTATTCGTCATAATTAGAATTGCTGGTTCGGCCTGTTTTTTGTTGACAAATTGGATGCTTCTTGTTATTGAGAACCATTTGTAAGAATGCCCTGATTAAGGATGACTTAGGAGCATGAAACCTGCGCATACGTTCCTTACCCTCACATTTCTGGTCTATGGTCTTTTCTCTGTTAATGGCTGTGTCCCGCCAATCTCCAAGCAGTTGAGGGAACAGGTATCAGAGGAACTCACCTTGAAGGTGGTACTGAAAGACCCGGAGGCTCATAAAGGCGAAACAGTGCTCTGGAGCGGGGTGATAATAAGCTCTGTGAATCTGAAAGAGGGGACAATGATCGAGGTGCTTCAAAAGCCTGCTGACATACAGGGAAGGCCAAAGGATGTGGATGAATCTGAGGGAAGGTTCTTGGCCTTATATTCTGGTTACCTTGATGTGGCCATCTATAGCCAGGGAAGAAAGGTAACAGTGGCAGGGAAGATTCAGGGCAAGAAGATTCAACGTCTTGGTGAAATCGAATACACCTATCCCCTGATCTCCGCCAAGGAAGTCCACCTCTGGCCCCCGAAAAAAGAGGAAATATATTACCCATGCCCATATCCTTCCTGGCATTATCCCTGGTGGTACGGTCCTTATTGGTATCCATACTGTTGGTAACAATGTCGCACACTCCTTGTAAATATTCGGTGAACCCGTTATATCCCGCCTTGAAGCGGTTACCTTTTTCCGGGTTTCAAAGCTCACTCATCGCAGACCGGAGAGGCAGTGCAATCCGGCCCGCTACCCAAAACCCTGCAAAAGGCAAACCGCTCCTGCGGCAGGGCACGGATGGCAACTTCCACAGTGGACCACGGGCTCACCGAATATTTACCACTCCTTAATCAGGAGTTTAACCGTTAACCCTATTTGATCCCCATAAAAGTTCGCAATAACAACCAATTACTTCCCGACTTCTTGTAAGACCCCTTTTTTGATTTTCCTAAATTCCCACTTTTTTAGGCACTATGATATTAAGGAGGAATAATATTTCTTTCTGCTGTTTTGAGGTCTTTCCTACCAAGACCTCCTTATCAAAGACTTTGCATTTCAGATTTCTCATACACATAAGGGCTTCTTCTACTGTGTACTTATTTTGAAGCCCTTTCCTTAACATGGTAAATATCACAAGGGTCAAAAACATCAAAAAGAGATATCCTCTCAGCGCCTCCTCCTTATGTACCCTCAATGGTAACAGAGTTAGATCATCCTTGGAAAAGCCGAATAGTTTGTTCTGCTTTTATCCAACTCCCGGGTAGTCAAAATTGGGTTAGCACAGGTGGTCAATTTTAGGTTGTCATTTCGAC
>Ga0190315_1001106_pt1 | contig 11375 bp, 9 predicted proteins | sample 48701101_MG_FD_161673 | JGI IMG/M metagenome (GOLD analysis project Ga0190315, IMG submission 161673) | Hydrothermal vent sediment bacterial communities from Southern Trench, Guaymas Basin, Mexico - 4870-11-0-1_MG | ecosystem: Environmental > Aquatic > Marine > Hydrothermal vents > Sediment ...
CAACCACTTCATCAGCTGCCAGCGTTTCCGTGTTTATCTGATTACCCGTTTTAAAAAAATCGAGCATCCCTTCCAGGAAAACGACAAAACCTTTGGCACCGGCATCTACCACATCGGTTTTTGTCAGCTCTTTCATTTTAACCGAAGTTTCTTTGAGCGATTCGCTCGCTTTATCAAAAGCTTCAACGAGTGCCAGTTTAAAGTCATCCCAGTTTTCTTTCACCTGGCAGAGATGATCTGCCCAGTCTTTGATCACGGAAAGAATCGTTCCTTCCACAGGGTTGGCAATCGCATCGTAAGCGTAATTCACAGCACTTCGCATACTTTCAGCAAAATCCTCCACAGTGATAGCTTCCTTGGCTTTGAGTTCGTTGCTGAACCCGTAAAGAAACTGGGCAAAAATAATTCCGGAGTTTCCTCTTGCTCCCGTCAATGCAGCATCAGCAATGGAAACTGCGGATATTTTCAGGTTTTGATGCGGTTGTGAACTCTGAATGATCGACCTCATGGTGGAAGCGAGGTTTGTCCCGGTATCAGCATCTGCCACCGGAAATACGTTGATCTTATTCAGTAACCGTTGATTTTCAAAAATACGGTGCGCCCCCGACATAAAGCTGTCGTACAGTTGTTTCCCGTTAATTTCTTTGATTTTTTCCGTATGCACTAGAATCCTGTTTTTGCATAGCAAAAATAAATAAATTTACGGCCGAAGAAAACCCCTTCCGTTTACAGTCCGATATGCAACTCTTTGAAAAACGATGATGCTTTTACCAGGGCAATGGTTCCCAGGTCTTTATACAACTCATCGGCTCTTTTCACAAACTCCTTTTCCATCCCTTCCTGCACTTCAGCCAGCCCGAGGAAGATCAGATCGGCATTCGCCGACTCTCGTTTTATGATCATATTTACAGGCAACTTTTCATGGCCGTTATTAACCACTTTGATCTCGGCATCCATCCGCATATTATCCAATACCATTTGTGTATCCGCTATTATTTTCTTTTCCTTCTTTTCGTCATAATTAATGATCATCAAGCGCACTTTCGCCAGCCGCCAGTCATAGGAAGCCCGCAGGAATTTTATCAACGACAGGATCAGATTCCCGTTGTTGGAGCCGCCCCTCCACCAGATATCTATTTGTTGGTAACGGCCAAATCCACGCTCGGTATCATAATCAAGCAACACAATGTTTAAATCGAGGTCTGACAAGTATTTCAACATTTTGGCAAACTCGATTGGGTTACTCGTTTGCCTGCCCCACCCCAACAGGACAGTGTTAGGCTCCACACCCGAGAAACCATAGGTTGCAGCAATTGTTTTAATTCCTTCGTAAATGTTATTACACTCCTGGCGCCGGGCAAAGATACCTTCCACGTGACCGTTTTCATCATCCTCAACCTGTTGTTTGTTTTTCGGGAATAAAACTTTGGATGATTTATTCAGTACGAGATCGAAATTCGATATAACACCGTGTTCTCCCACCAGGTATTTTCCGAATTCAATCAGATGCGGCCTGTTCTTTGTTCCTCCGCTGAATAATAATATATTAGGGCGCCAGTTGCGTTCATTCAGCTGCCTTCGGTCAAGCTGTGTCAGCATTTTGCGAAGGATTGAATAGCGAACGCTCTGCCATACATCGCCCATAGCCAGGTGCAGTTGCTTTTTGTTGATAAAGTAATAAACAAAAGAAACAATCACCAGCGCAATCAGCATGGAAAGCATATCCAGTTGAAACATCACCATAAAACTTGCCAGAAAACCGAGGATACCAATCCAGATAGGTATTCTGAACGATGGTCTGAAATCTGTACTGGCCCATTTTTCCAAAGCAAAAGAAATATTGATAACACCATACGCCGTAAGGTAGAACATGGTAACGATCCCTGCGATTACATTCAGGTCACCCACGAGGATGCCTAGTTCAGCTATGAAGAAAGTAAAGATAAGGGCATTGCGGGGCTCGTTGTTTTTACCGTAGCCTTTGCCAAGAAAACCCGGAACGATACGGTCCTGTGCGATAGCCTGTATGATCCGGGGACCACCCAGCACACCACCTAATGCTGAAGAAAGTGTCGCTCCCCATACACCTGCCACCACCAGAAGCGGTATCCAGGCAACAGCCATCAGAAAATTGTAATTATTAAGCAGCAACTGGTGATCTATAAAAAAATAGAAACAAACAGCCAGCGTCAGGTAAACAACCAAACCAGTTATTATGGCCAGCAGCGTACCATTGGGAATATTTTTTTTAGGGTCTTTCAAATCACCCGACATGGCCACTCCTGCTGTAAAGCCTGTAACAGCAGGAAAGAAAATAGCAAAGACCTCAACAAAGGAAAAGTCGCGGAACGGTTTTATTAACTCATGCGATCCTTCTGCAGGGGCTCCGTTTCCCATAAAAATCCCCACAAAAATGGAAATGAGTGACAGTACAATAGCTGCCAGAATAATGAATTGAGTCTTTATGGCAAAATTGGTGCTTATCAAGGCAATAATTACCAGCAGTACCAGCACGACAGAGCCTACAATGCGGATGCTATTCAAACTGTCGGGGGCCAGATGCAACAATTCCTGCACCTGGTTAAGCGACAGAAAATTTTCCGCAAATCCGATAATATAGAGTGAGATACTCAGCGCCGTACCAACAAACAATGTAATACCTATTGCTCCACCCATGGGCAGTCCCAGCGACCGGGAAAGAATGTAATAGATCCCGCCGGCTTCGATCCGTTTATCCGTTGCCACCGAGGCGATGCTCAGGCCGGTTGTAACAGATATCACATGCGCGATCAAAATAATGGCGATCACACCCCAAAGCCCTGCCACGCCAGTCACCCAGCCAAGACGCAGGTACATAATAACCCCGAGAATGGTTAATATGGAAGGGGTGAAAACACCGGAAAACGCACCAAATTTTTTTCTTTTATGCTCCATGAATGAACGCTAAAATAAAAAAAAACCGTGTAAGGAATTACTTCGGAAGATATAATTAACCCGAAGTCTGTTATATTTTCTCTAATCTCATCTTATAAACAATGCCCCTCTCTTTCAAGCCATCAAGGATAAAATCAACTATTTGGCGATTTTTCCCCAGATATTCAGGCACGGTAATACCCGGAGTTGTATAGATATCTTTGAGCAGCATCCGGACAGCCATTGTTGCCGAATATCCTGTAGTGCGTGCCATCGAATGGATGTTGCTTTTAGGGTCGTATTCGTCGTGCAAATCAAAAGTGTACCGCGCATTTCCTTTTTCATGTTTTCCTTCCACAATAATGCGCATTACGGTAAGATCCACTTCTCCCGGCTGTAGTTTCCATTGATCAAACAACAACTTTGAGGTCATTTCCAGCGGCGACACTTGTCTTCCGTTGATCTCTATTTCCTCCTTTTCAAAAAAGCCATTATCAGACAGAAGCCTTATCTTTTCGGCATAACCCGGATAACGTAGTGTTTTCTCTTTCATATGTTTTGCCTTCAGGGTAAACATAAGTGAGCGTAGGCCATCGCTGTTAAAAGCCTCCAGTGTGCCTATGCGATCAAATTCCAGCAGTTCAATTTCGGTCAAAGGGGGTTTAGTGACAATTTCTCCGCTTTCTATTAATCGTGCCGGGCGGGTATATTCTTCTATGACATCTGCCGGAGAAAACACGGCTTTGTATTCCCAGGGTTTCGTTCTTACTTTCGGCAGTCCTCCTACGTAAATGGCTATCTTCTCCACTTCATCCAGTTGCGATACTGCATAACCCGCCAGCAGGTTGCTCATCCCCGGTGCAACACCCATATCGCAGATAACCCGTACATTTTTTTCTTTGGCAAGCTTGTCGAACTCAAGGGGATCTTCCGGGTAAAAGGCGATATCAACCACATCCTTACCTTCCTCGACACACCACTTGAGCGTTCTGTATCCCAGGCTTCCGGGTACGGCATTCACAATCAAATCGTAATCCGTTACCAGGGCTTTCAATTCATTTTCTTCCGAAAGATCGGTTCTTATTTTCAGTATTCCGCTTTCTTCAATCTGATCCAGCGCCTGTTTACTGAGATCAGCCACGGCGATCTTATATGTTCCGTCGCCAAAAAGGTCAAGCGCCATTGGCCTACCTACCAGGCCGGCACCTAAGATGATCACTTTTTTCTTTTCCATTCTTTTTTCCTATTAAATTTAAATATATTTCCAGATGTATTAAGCTCTGAAAGGACCACCCCAAAAATAACAATGATCATCCCAATAATTTTCTGAAGGGTAAAACTTTCTTTCAAAATAAAAAAAGCCGCCAGCGAAGCAATCACGGGAACAAGGTTTGTGTATAAGTTTGATTTGATCACACCAATATGTTTGATACTGTATGCGTATAAAACAAAAGCCACGGAAGAACATAAGATACCAAGTGAGAATAAGGCTGCAAGTCCTTTTACCCCGGGATTGATATGCAACACCTCCTTAAAATCGTTCACTATAAAAAAAGGAGCAAACAGAAATAAGCCGATCAGGTTTTGCCAGGCAATGATCGTCACGGGCTTATAGCTAAAAGATAATTTCTTTAAAAAAAGCGTATAGATGATTGCAGCGAAAACGGCCATGAACAAAAGCAGAATTCCCGAAGGAGAACCAACGATTTGAAATTGCCTGTTAACAATGATAAGGATCAGTCCTAAAAAGGAAACAATCAATCCTATTATATTGATTTTGCGGATATGTTCTTTGAAAACATACCAGGCAAAAAAAGGAGTAAACACAGGAATCGTGGCAATGATGATGGAGGTAACAGAAGCTGATACGCGCTGCAGTCCGTAATTTTCGCCAATAAAGTAAAGGAATGGATTGAAAACAGCTCCGCCCAAAAACAGCCACAGGTCTTTCTTTTTCAGTTTTTCAAACTGTCCGGTTACGTATAGATAAAAAAACAGGAATAAAACGGAGATCAGCAGACGAAAAAATATAGTCGTCAGTGGGGTGTAGAAACAAAAGACAAACTTAGATAAAATAAAAGAAAAGCCCCAGAACAACATCGCCAGGACAGCAGCCATGTGCACTGTAAACTTGCTTATTTCAGGCCCGCCCTTCTTCATCAAAAACTTTGGTGTAATGTTTCAGACTTCTTAATATCAAGGCAATAACAACAGCTGCTATCAAAATGTAATGAGCCATTGTCTTCCACGAAAAATACTGAAAATCAAAAAATCTCCTCAGGTCGTCAATGAATACAAAACCGATTACAGTAGCCAGCATGCCGGAATATTCCCGTTTAAATACATTCCTGAAAGAAAAAGGCATTTCATTCTTTTCGTATTTCTTAAAACAGGGAATAAACGCCGGTGTACGTCCTGCCCAGTTCATGTAGGTATCTCCGAATTTCCGTTCCAGAAACCGCTCCTCGGCAAACATGATCCGTTCGTAATACAGCCAGAACAACAGGGAAACGATAACAACAAAAGAGAAATTAAATGTAAAAAGCACAATGCCTATCCACATAAAATAATTACCGAGATACAACGGGTGCCTGACCATAGAGTAAATCCCTTTTGTGTTCAGCGATTCAGCCACCTGTCCTTCTTTCGTATTTCTTCCCGAGGTTCCTTTAGGCGTGGTTCCGATAGCAACCGCTCTGATGATAAACCCCAATACACTCAAAAAAACGGCAGTGAGGGTCAGAACGAACTTTGTTTTATCAGATAAATAATAGGTATCGGTAAGGTACACTACCGGAACAGCTGCAAGAAAAAGGACAACAGGCAATTCGCCTCTGTGTTTGAAGAGCCAGTTACCGCTGTTTTCGCATGAATTGATCAATGCCATAGTAGAACTTTTTTATAAGGCAAAAGTACCTTTTTTTGAATTCCCGTTAAGACAGAATATTTAGCGGACAAACGAACTCAGCCAGTCGGATAATGTTTTGACAAGCACCGGATACGAATAATTCTCTTCGGCACGGGACCGGCACGACCGGGCCATTTGTTTTCTCAATCCCGAATTTTGCAATAAATAGTTCACCTTGCCGCCTAAAGTCTCCGGGCTTCTTTCAGTCAATATACCTTCGGTTGGCGTAACAATGGACGCCACGCCCCCACCCTCATAGGCTACTACCGGTGTTCCTCCGGCCAGAGCCTCGGCATAAATGATACCGAAATGTTCCTTTTTCTCAGGTGCTGCCACCAGCAAATCAGCCGCGTTGATCAATCTTGCTTTATCTTCCGAGGAAACAAATCCAAGAAAACGGCCCCTGTCTTCAAGTTTCTTTTCCAGATCGCTTTTTAATTCACCATCGCCAATAAAAACCGTTGCTGCGTATTCATCGTACCGCTTTGATGCTTCTACTACATTCTGCGGACCTTTTGACCGGGTAAGCGCACCAGGACAAATCACATAAGTTTCCGGGAGATCATATTTTTCTTTTATTCCCATAGTATTGTCCGGCCTGAAATCAATCAGGTCAACACCACAAGGAAGGATGAGAAACTTATCATCCGGCACATCAACCAATGGTTTTACCAAGGCATCCCGCACATATTCGGTAGTAACAAGAACGCCATCAGCTTTTTCAATGGCCTCCCTGATCAACTTCCACATCCGATCATCCCACAGGCCTTCATGACGTGGTTCGATACCCGTTCCGTGCAGGAACAGAACGTAAGGTTTCTTATAATTTTCAGCAACTTTGTGTGTGGCTACCGCTGTAATATTAGCATGATGTCCGATTACGATATCCACCTCCCGGATAATTTCTTCTAAGGCTTCTTCGTAATCAGGCAAATAGGAAACAGCTTCTTCGTATGTCATTCGGGCCACTTGCTTCTGTGATTCTCCTGCTGACGGAAGGTATTCGTGAACCGGCATAACATCCGTATGAAGTTGAACATCAACATTAACAGCACCAGACACTCCCCCACCAATACCGGGATGCAGAAAATAAACTTTGTGTCCCATGTCGATCAAATGGCGGGCGTGCTGTCGGGCTACTTCTCCGCTTCCCCTTCCCTTATTCAGCAACAGAATAGCTATGCGCATTATTTATACCTTTTAATTTCTCCCGATTTTAGTTTACTCCAGTAATCAATCAGATCACGACGCACTTCCGGAGCCAGGATCAACAGGCCTAAAATATTCGGAAAACCCATGGAAAGGATCATTGCATCTGAGAAGTCGACTACCGATCCTAAATTGGACGAGGCACCAATAACGATAAACACTAAATAAATAGTGAAGTAAGTATATTTAACAACATTTTTGTTACCAAACCATTTCTCGAAGGCTCCTCCAAAAAGGTAATCAAAACCTTTTAAGCCGTAATAAGACCAGGATATCATTGTGGAGAAAGCAAACAAGAAAATGGCAACTACCAAAATATAGGGAAAGAAAAAGATCACCTTCTCAAAAGCCATGGATGTAAGCTGGGCACCCTCAAGGCCTAAGGGGTTTTCGTATGTACCTGTAAATATCAGTACAAGGGCTGTCATGGTACAGATAACAACAGTATCCACAAAAGGTTCCATCAGAGCAACAAACCCCTCAGTAATAGGCTTATCTGTTTTAACCGCCGAGTGCGCAATAGCTGCCGAACCCACACCCGCTTCATTAGAGAAAGCGGCACGCTGGAATCCGACAATAAGAACTCCGATAACACCCCCTTTTAATGCATCCGCTTCGAATGCTCCTTCCCATATCAAGCGAAAAGCGTCCCCCGTATGCTGGATGTTAATAATAATGATGATGAGGGCCGTAACTACATATAAAAATGCCATAAACGGGACTACTTTATCGGTAACCCTGGCAATGCTTTTTATACCACCGATGATTACTATGCCGACAAGAACAGCCATTAAAATACCAAACCAGAATCCGTTACCTTCAATACCGGGCACTACATATGCTAATTGCGAGAACGCCTGATTTGCCTGAAACATATTGCCTCCCCCCAAGGAACCACCGATAACCAAAAGGGCAAATAAAGCTGACAAAACGATGCCAAGCCACTTCAGATTCTTTTTCTCCAGCCCATACCTTAAATAATACATAGGGCCACCCGACACCACCCCGTTTTTGTCAATCTTCCGATATTTTACACCTAAAGTACACTCTGTAAATTTTGAGGACATTCCCAGCAACCCAGCCACGATCATCCAGAAAGTTGCGCCGGGCCCGCCTATGGAAATAGCAATGGCCACACCGGCAATATTCCCTAAGCCTACGGTAGCCGAGAGGGCTGTTGTCAGCGCCTGAAAGTGTGATACTTCGCCCGGCTCATTGGGGTCATCATAAACCCCTCTGACCAATTGTACCGCATGCTTAAACCCTCTGATATTTATAAATTTCATCATTATGGTGAACGTAACGGCTCCAAGAATAAGCCAGAATACGATCAACGGGATATGAGCCTCCACAGGGTTACCATCCTTATCAATTACAGGATTTCCCTCTTTGTCTCTAACCTCAGGGTCATGCAGGCCAAGAGCTGTGAAAGGATCCCAGAATAAAAATGCGTTTAACGCTTCGACAGCTGGTTTAAAAGCAAGATCAATCCTCTGACTGATTGTCAAATCCCTCTCAACAGGCATCTGCCCTTCATACGACCTCAGCGTATCCTGAGCCTGAATAATACTACTTACAGATAAAATCAAGACAATTAAAAAGAGTAATTTTTTCGCCATAATGCACAAATATAAATTGAAAAATACGGGGGTGAAAGTTAATAAAAGTAATGCAAACTACCGGATGAATATCTATTCTTTACTTATTTTTGTTTGTAAACATCTAAAAATAAGTCAAGGTAAAACTATGCAAAACCTGCTATGCTAAAGAAACTCCGACGTTGGTTCACTTTATTTTTAACACTCAACAAAAGTGAGCAACGGGGTATTTTGTTACTTATCATACTTATTTGTGCCATTGGTCTTATCAATTTACTTCTGCCCCATATGACCGGTAACCATGAGCAGACAGAAACAGATGCTTTTAAAAATGAAATTGAACAGTTTGTCGCAGCCCAGCAGATAGCCGAAGATTCCATCAGGATTGAAAAATTACAAAACCGGGGCGAACTAACGGAAGAACTGGCACTTCAGAAACTAACCCCTTTTCCTTTTAACCCTAATAACCTGCCCGAAGAAGCATGGGCTAAACTTGGCTTAACACAAAAACAGATAAAAACTATTAAAAATTACGAAGCCAAAGGGGGAAAATTCAAAAACAAAGAAGACCTGAAGAAGATGTATAGTATTTCTGATGCAGAATACATGATACTCGAGCCCTATATAAACATACCACCTGAGTTCAAAACCAGGGTTTCGCAAAGTGAGAAAAAGCCTTCTGTAAAAAGTGTAAGATACCTGTCAACAGAAATCAATGCAGCTGACTCAGCAACACTGGTTCATTCGCTGCATCTTTCTCCATGGATTGCCCGGAGGATTATTAAATACAGGAACTTACTCGGCGGGTTCAGCACTCCCGAACAGTTAAAAGAAGTATATGGCTTCGACTCTCTCCTCTATAGAAAGACCAGACGTTATATAATGATTGACACATCCCTCATAGTTAAACTGGACATCAACAAAGCCGGCTTTAAAGAAATACTGAGGCATCCTTATATTTCGTACGACATCACGAAAAAGATTGTTAATTACCGCGCTAAAAACGGGCCATTCACTTCAACAGAGCAGCTTAGCGGAGCAGATATTCTTTCCGAATCTCTTTACATTAAATTAGAACCGTATTTGAGTGTTGATGCACATTAAGGTTAATTACGACCTCTCTAATCCTGAAAAATTCCTTATCATTGCCTGCGCAACATAGATTCACGATGAGCAAAATCACCAAAGTTTTTAAAAGATTTCCGAAAACATTCTGGGTAGCCAACACCATCGAATTATTTGAACGCTGGGCATGGTACGGTTTTTTTATGCTGTTTGCCAATTACCTCACATTATCCTCCGACCTCGGAGGACTTGGGTTCAGCCAGGCAGAGAAAGGGTGGATTATGGGAATAGGTACCGGAATCCTGTACTTTTTACCTGTAATAACCGGCGCTATTGCCGACAGGTACGGATATAAGAAGGTGCTTATTCTTGCTTTTCTTATTTACACATCCGCCTTTATTTTATTACCCATGTTCGACACGTTTACTGCTGTATTTATTATGTACCTGTATCTTGCACTGGGAGCAGCCTTATTTAAACCTGTCATATCAGCTACAATTGCCAAAACAACAGACGCGGAAACATCATCTATTGGGTTTGGTATTTTTTACATGATGGTGAATATGGGAGCTTTCATTGGCCCCATGGTTACTTTACTGTTTAAAAATGAATCATACGACCTTGTCTTCCAAATATCAGCTGGTATTATCGCCCTAAATTTTATCCTTTTGTTCTTTTATGAAGAACCCGAACATGAAAAATCAACTTTATCGTTCAGCAAAGCTATGTCCCAGGTATTTAAGAACATAGGATTAGTTATTAAAGATTACAAATTCATAATCTTTCTGTTAATTGTCGGTGGCTTCTGGACGATGTATAATCAGTTGTTCTTTACGCTTCCGGTATTCATCTCGCAATGGGTTGACACTTCCGGGATGTACTTGTTTTTTAGCGAACATTTTCCGTTTCTTGCTGCCAATTATGGAAGAGACGGCCAGATGGAAGCTGAGTTTATCACCAACTTTGACGCATTGTATATCATCATCTTCCAGGTTATCATTTCTTCATTCGTTATGCGCTGGCGAGCTCTGAATACCATGATCACAGGATTTATCATTTCTTCCATAGGCATGGCTCTTTCGCTCATGACACAAAATGTTGTTTTCATAGTTGTCGCTATTTTTGTATTTGCCATTGGCGAAATGACAGCATCGCCCAAAATCACTGAATACATTGGACGTATAGCACCGAAAGATAAAAAGGCGCTGTATATGGGTTATTCTTTCATTCCTGTTTTTCTTGGAAATATTTTTGCCGGCATTATTTCGGGTAATGTGTATCAAAGCTTGTCGGACAAACACACACTGGCTATCAGAGAAGCGCATAAGTTAGGATTTGATATTCCGGAAACACTGACAAAAAATCAATATTTTAATCGATTAGCTGAAAACATGGAGGTTTCACCTCGGCAACTGACTGACCACCTGTGGAACACGTATCACCCCGGCAACATTTGGATGGTACTTATTACCATTGGTTTCGTTGCTGCACTGGCCCTGTGGTTCTACAACAAATTCCTTATCGGAAAAACCGAAGACATTAAAGCAGGCTGACATAGTGAATTAGCTCATGATCAAAAAACTGGAGAGAGTTATCTTATCAGCTATAAATCACACGCTCATTTAAAAATATTTAACACCAGTACACGCTTATCAAGAAAATATTTTTAATATATTTGGCAA
>Ga0190315_1001108_pt1 | contig 11366 bp, 11 predicted proteins | sample 48701101_MG_FD_161673 | JGI IMG/M metagenome (GOLD analysis project Ga0190315, IMG submission 161673) | Hydrothermal vent sediment bacterial communities from Southern Trench, Guaymas Basin, Mexico - 4870-11-0-1_MG | ecosystem: Environmental > Aquatic > Marine > Hydrothermal vents > Sediment ...
TTTCTAAGTGTCCTGAATTTGGTGTGGCAAGTGCTGGTGATACTGTAGAAGAGGCTTTAAAAAATTTAAAGGAGGCCATAGAGCCTTATTTAGAAAATGCAAAGGAGTTGGGGATACTAGAGGAAATTGGCGAAATAGGAACAACTGAAAGATTTACATCACTTTTAAAGGTAGCTAAAGCATGAAGCTACCTATTGATGCAAGCACTCGAAAGACGCACTAAACCAGGGGAATGGATTAATTTCAGAGAAAATATGGAGGCCCTTATAGCAGCCGGATTGGTGTACTAGCTATACATTAATCTTCTTATCTTGACTTTATCTAAGAAAGTGATACAAACTACATAAGGGTGAGATGGATTTAATTGTTACCTTCATATTATGGTTAATCCTTCGTTGGCTGGATATTTAGTTCTAATCTTCCACATTCTTCACATAGCCCCATATTAAGCTCCCCTCCTCTGCAAGGTGCCACTTTTTGTCAAAGAAAAATACTCTCTTTTTTGCCATAGCCTATCTCCATCAAATATGGCTTCCCCTCTTTACTAACTGCCTTTTTCTCCTTCATGGTTAAACCCATAGGCTGCCTCCTTATCTTTTTTAAGTGAGGCATTCGAAGGGTTGACACACATCTTTCCCTAAATTAATATCGATGTCTAAAAACTCAAAATATGGAGGAAGAGATGAAAGAGGCAGACATAGTAGTTATAGGGGGAAATAATGCAGGCCATGTGGCTGCTGAAGTAGCAAGAAAATACTATAAAGATGCAAAAATTGTCCTTATTCGTAAGGAAAAGGTGGTGCTATGTCCTTGTGGTATCCCTTATATCTTTGGAACACTAAAGAGCCCTGAGCAAGCGGCATATTCTGATAGATACATCTCAGAACACAACATCGATTTGATTATTGATGAGGTCACTTCTATAGATAGGGATAAAAAGACTATAACTACCTTAAAGGGTGAAACCATTGGATACAAAAAACTGGTTTTGGCTACCGGCTCACAGGCCATTGTTCCACCCATACCAGGTGTAGACCTAGAAAATGTCTTTGTTGCAAAAAAGGATATAGATTATTTAAGGGGGTTTTTGGAGGCCCTAGATAAGGCAAAGAATGTAGTAACTATTGGTGGCGGGTTTATAGGGGTTGAGTTTTCTGATGAATTTAGGAAAAGGGGGCTTGATGTTACAATTATTGAGATGTTGCCACACTGTCTTCAGCTCGTCTTTGATCTAGAGTTTTGCATTATGGCTGAAAATAAACTAAGGCAGAGGGGAATAAAGTTGATGACAAATACAAGGGCAAAGGCCATCATAGGAGAAAGAAAGGTTGAGGGGGTAGAATTAGGAAATGGGCAGAAGATCCCTGCAGATATAGTGCTTTTGGGTATTGGGATGCGCCCAAACACTGAACTTGCCCAAAAGGCAGGCCTAAAGATAGGGGAAACTAGGGCAATATGGGTTGATGAATATGGGAGGACAAGTGATGAAGATATATTTGCTGTTGGAGACTGTGCTGAAAAGAGGTCATTTTTTACAGGCAAGCCCATCCCATTAGGGCTTGCCTCTATCGCTACAAATGAGGCCAGGGTTGCCGCTGCCAATCTGTTTGGAATAAGAAGAAAGAATATGGGGGCAGTTGGTGCATTCTCTACAATCATAGGCGACAGTGGAATGGGGAAGGTTGGTCTCTCTGAAAAGGAGGCAACAGACTTGGGCTTTGAGATCACTACTGGGGAGACAATAATCTCAGATAAACACCCCCCCGCAATGCCTAATTCAAAGGAAATCTCTATGAAGTTAGTATTTGAAAAGGCATCAAAGAGGATTTTGGGGGCCCAGATCTTTGGTGGTTCCTCTGTAGGTGAGATCGTAAATATTTTATCTGTATTTATACAAAAGAAAATGACGGCAGAGGAAATGGCCCTCTGTCAGGTAGGTACTCATCCCGCCTTTACCCCCCCACCCCCAGCCTACCATTTTGTAACCATTGCGGAAGAGGCTGCCTAGGCCTCCTGCCTCGGGCTACAGGTCTGTTAACCTCTTGGGGCCTGAGGCCTTAATTTCTTAATGAATAACCATTTATCGTAAAAAAAATCCATTTATCGTCTAAAAAGACCGTTTATCGATTTTTGATAGCTAAATTAAGACTTGTAAGCTATCTTAAATTAGAATCTTTTAAAAGGAGTGAATTATGGGAAAGACACTTACTCAAAAGATATTAGAAAGGCATTTGGCAGTTGGTAGATATGTCCCTGGGGAGGAGATCGGTATCAAGATTGACCAGACCCTTACCCAGGATGCCACTGGTACTATGTGCTATCTGCAATTTGAGGCCATGGACATCCAAAGGGTAAAGACAGAGCTTTCTGTAAGCTATGTAGACCACAATACCATCCAGGCAGGGTTTGAGAACCCAGATGATCACAAATATCTCCAAACCATAGCTGCAAAGTATGGGATTATCTATTCAAGGGCAGGCAATGGTATCTGCCATCAAGTGCACTTAGAGAGATTTGCAAAACCTGGTAAGACCCTATTGGGTTCAGATAGCCATACCCCTACTGCTGGGGGAATAGGGATGGTAGGGATTGGTGCTGGTGGTCTGGATGTGGCAGTAGCCATGGCTGGTGGGCCCTTTTATATGACCTGCCCAAGGGTAATTGGGGTAAATCTTACTGGAAAACTTCCATCATGGGTAAGTGCTAAGGATGTGGTGCTTAAGATACTGGAGATCTTTGGGACAAAGGGAAATGTAGGTTGTGTATTTGAATACAAAGGGGATGGGGTAAAGACCCTAACAGTACCTGAGAGGGCAACCATTACAAACATGGGGGCAGAGTGTGGTGTGACATTCTCTATCTTCCCAAGTGATGAGCTTACACTTGCCTTTCTTAAGGCACAGGCCAGGGAGATGGACTGGACCCCACTCTCTGCTGATGAAGATGCCAGTTATGATAAGGAGATAGAAATCGACCTGGGCAAATTGGTACCTTTAATCGCCTGCCCTCATAGTCCAGGAAACATAAAGAGGGTAGAGGAGCTAGAGGGCATTGCTGTAGACCAGGTGTGTGTGGGAAGTTGCACAAACTCCTCTTATCGTGATTTGATGATAGTGGCAGAGATGCTGGATGGTCAGCGGTGCCACCCAGATGTGAGCTTTGTTGTAGCACCAGGCTCTAGACAGGTACTCAGGATGCTTGCCCAAAATGGGGCACTAGATAAGTTGATTGCTGCTGGTGCCAGGATAGCTGAATGTGCCTGTGGTTTTTGTATTGGAAACAGCCATGCCCCAAGGAGCAATGGGGTCTCACTACGTACTATAAATAGGAACTTCTTGGGACGCTGTGGGACAAAGAGCGCCAAAGTGTATCTGGTCAGCCCAGAGACTGCCGCAGCCGCTGTAATAACTGGTAAGATTACAGACCCAAGGAATCTTGGCATTCCATACCCAGAGATTTCCTTGCCAGAGAGGTTCCTCATTGATGATAGTATGTTTATTCCTCCATCACCTGAGCCAGAAAAGATAGAGGTCTATCGTGGGCCAAACATTGGGGCACCTCCTATAAGTGAACCCATGCCAAAGAGTATCTCTGGTATAGCAACAATTAAGGTAGGGGATGAAACCACAACAGATCATATCATCCCTGCTGGAAGCCGCATGAAATATAGGTCCAATGTCCCAAAGTATGCAGAGTTTGTCTTTGAGGTATTAGACCCACAATTTCACAAAAGGGCATTAGAATACAAAAATAAAGGTAAACACAATATTATTGTAGGGGGCTTAAGCTACGGCCAGGGCTCTTCAAGGGAACATGCTGCTATCTGCCCCATGTATCTTGGTGTAAAGGCCGTAATTGCAAAGTCCTTTGAGCGTATCCACGCAGCAAATTTGGTCAATTTTGGTATTGCCCCCCTGATATTCAAGGATCCATCAGACTATGAAAAACTGGAACAGGGAGATGAATTGGAGATAGAAAACATTAGGGAGTTGATAAAAGAGGGTAAGGAATTGAAGGTCTTAAACAAGACCAAAGGGACTTCCTTTTATGTGACTTATCAACTCTCTGATAGACAAAGGGAGATTCTACTCTCAGGTGGGACCCTTGCCTATATGAAGGACAAGGCCTAGAAGGAGGTTTCATGAAAGTAAGAGATATTATGACAAAGGATTTGGTTAGGGTAGAGCCAAGTGCCACAATCGCATGGGTGATCTCAAAGATGAAACACTTTAAGATCCGCTCTTTGATTGTGGAAAAGGCAACTGAAAAGGAACCTTATGGAATGATAACTGTCCGCGATGCGGTCTATAGGGTAATTGCCAAGGGTCTTGACCCTGCCATGGTAAAGGTAGAGGAAATTACAAGCAAACCGGCGATTTCTGTGGATGCTGATATGGACATAAAAGATTTGGCAAAGTTTATGGCAGAAAAGAATCTATCACGTGTTTTGGTAACAGAAGGAGATAATTTAGTAGGCATTGCCAGCCTATTTGATGTCCTTAAGGCATTTTAAGGAGGAAAAAATGGCACAAAGGGGTATTAGGGAATTTGATGGAAAGAGGCTTCTTAAAAAATACTGGGATACCTATTTTCCAACCTTAAAGTATGATTTTAAGGCAGTCCTTGTGGAAGAAGGACACCAATTAAAAGAATACCTTGAGGACCACCCTTGGCTAAAGGAAGAGAAGTTAGTAGTAAAACCAGATCAACTCTTTGGAAAGAGGGGAAAGCATGGCCTTGTTTTACTCAATGCCGATTTTGATGAGGCATCTGCCTGGATCTCTGAGAGGATGGGAAAGGAGGTAACTATCGGAAAGGCCACGGATAAACTCACCCACTTTCTTGTTGAGCCCTTTGTCTCTCACAAGGAGGAACTTTATATGGCTATTGTCTCTGATAGAGAGGGCGATAAAATTTATCTCTCTGAAAAGGGTGGGGTAGATATAGAAGAGGTATGGGAGACAGTGAGGGAGATCTTTATCCCTGTACTTACACCGCAGGAGAAACTGAGTGAAATTATTACCAGTGGCCTGCCTAATGGGTTTGAAGAAAAAAAGGATATCTTTGTCCCATTCATCTATGGTCTTTATAGGTTCTTTTCTGACCTCCACTTTGCCTATTTAGAACTAAATCCATTTACTATTTTGCACAAGCAGATGGTACTTCCCTTTGACCTTGTTGCAAGATTAGATGATACTGCCCACTTTGAGTGTGCTGAAAAGTGGGGAGATATTACCTTCCCTGCACCATTTGGAAGAAAATTAACGCCTGAGGAGGAATATATTAGAAGTATTGATGAGAAAAGCGGTGCCTCTCTAAAGCTTACAGTCCTAAACCCAAAGGGTCGTATCTGGACAATGGTAGCTGGCGGTGGGGCAAGTGTGGTCTATACAGATACCATTACAGATTTAGGGGCAAGCGAAGAGCTAGGAAATTATGGTGAATATAGCGGTAATCCTACTACTGATGAGACATATGAGTATGCAAAGACAATATTAGATTTAATGACCAGGGAGAAGGACCCAAAGGGGAGGCCAAAGGTACTTCTTATTGGGGGAGGTATTGCCAATTTCACTGATGTTGCAAGGACATTTGATGGCATTATAAAGGCACTTCAAGAATACAAGGAAAAGTTAAAGGATGTAAATGCAAAGATATATGTGAGAAGAGGGGGACCAAACTATGAGAAGGGCCTAGCAAAAATGAGACGGTTGGGGGAAACACTTGGTGTACCTATAGAGGTCTATGGCCCAGGGACACACATGACAAGAATAGTAAAAATGGCCTTAGCCGATTAGGAGGTATGTCATGGAAAAAAAGGAATATATACTGTTTGACCGTAACACTCAGGCCATATTTTATGGCTACCACACAAGGGCTATACAGAGGATGTTAGACTTTGACTATATCTGTCAGAGGGAGGTCCCAAGTGTAGCAGCTATTGTGGCCCCAACAAGGAGTGGCTATCATCAGTGTTTTTTCGGGGCAGAGGAGATATTAATACCCATCTATCGCACTATAAAGGAGGCTACAGAGAGGCATCCTCAAGCAGATGTGATGATAAATTTTGCATCCTTTCGCTCAGCCTATCCTACCTCTAAGGAGGCATTAGAGAGTGATACCATTCGAACAGTAGTTATTATAGCAGAGGGTATACCAGAGAGGTACACAAGGGAGCTTATTTTCATAGCAAAGCGAAGGGGGAAATGGATCATAGGTCCCTCTACAGTAGGGGCCATTGCGGCAGGGGCATTTAGGGTGGCAAATGCAGCAGGTACTATTGAAAATATCATAAGCTGTAAGCTATATAGACCAGGCAGTGTAGGCTTTGTGGCCGTTTCAGGTGGTCTATTCAACGAATTAAATAACATTATCTCTCAAGCCACAGATGGTGTCTATGAAGGGGTGGCAATAGGAGGTGACCTTTACCCTGGTTCTACATTTATTGATCACTGTCTAAGGTATGAGGCAAATCCAGAGATAAAGATGATGGTAATTATGGGGGAGATAGGTGGTCAGGACGAATATGAGGTTGTAGATGCCATAAGAGATGGGCGTATAAAAAAGCCTGTAGTAGCTTGGTGTATTGGCACCTGCTCAAAGCTCTTCCCCACAGAGGTACAGTTTGGCCATGCAGGGGCAAGGGCAAGGTCTGATATGGAGACAGCCGATGCAAAGAATAAGGCATTAAGAGAGGCAGGGGCCATTGTGCCTGACTCATTTGATGATTTTGGAAATGTTATTAGAGAGACATTTGAAAAATTAAAGGTAGAGGGATTGATTGAAGAAAGGCCTGAACCCTCGGTACCAAAACTCCCCATGGACTTTGAGGTAGCTAGGGCACAGGGGGCTGTAAGGAGAATAAGCCACTTTATCTGTACTATCTCTGATGATCGAGGGGAGGATGTACTCTATGCGGGTGTGCCACTATCAAAAATAATTGAGGAAAATTATAGCTTTGGAGATGTCATAAGCCTCTTGTGGTTCAAAAAGAGGTTGCCAAAGTGGGCAACGGGATTTTTGGAAATGGCTATAAAGACAGTGGCAGACCATGGCCCATGCGTCTCTGGTGCACACAATGCCATTGTCACTGCCCGTGCCGGTAAGGATTTGGTCTCTTCTTTAGTTAGTGGTCTTTTGACTGTTGGCCCGCGCTTTGGTGGGGCAATAGATGGTGCAGCCCATTACTTCCGTAAATTTTATAATGAGCAAAAGACCCCAAGGCAGATGGTAGATGAGATGAAGGCAGCTGGGATCCTAATACCAGGTATTGGACACAGGATAAAAAGCGTAAGAAACCCTGATAAGCGGGTGCAATTGCTCATTCAATATGCTAGGGAGAACTTCCCAGAGACCAAATACCTAGATTTTGCCTTACAGGTAGAAAAGATCACCACGGCAAAGCGGGGGAATTTAATCCTTAATGTGGATGGGTGTATTGGTGTATTGTTTGTAGATTTACTTCATGGCTGTGGTTTTAGCCAAGAAGAGATTGATGAGATTATTAATGCCGGCACACTAAATGCTATCTTTGTCTTAGGTAGGAGCATTGGGATTATTGGGCACATCTTAGACCAAAAAAGGCTTAAGTCCCCACTCTATCGTCATCCTTGGGATGATGTACTTTATGCAGTTGAGCAGGCTGAGGAGATAGAAGAGGTTGTGGTTCCAATGAAAAAAGTGCAAAGGGCCTAAAATTGTGAAGGTAGCAATTTATGCGCGGGTAACCCGCAAAAAATACTTAAGCTGTTTGGAGATGCAACTAAAGAGGTTGAGGGATTACTGTAAAAATATGGATTATGAAATAGTATTAGAGGTCTCTGATATTGCTAGTGGTGTGAATGAGAAGAGGAGGGGTCTTAGACATTTAATGGATATGGCAAAGAGTGGGAATTTTTCAAAATTAATTGTAGATAGTGAGGAGAGGCTAGCACGATTTGGTATTGAATATCTAAGGATGTTTTTTAAAAGTTTTGGTGTGGAGATTGAAGAGATTGGCTGTGAAAATTGCGTAAGTCTACAGCATGAATTGGCTGAAGACCTAATTGCCATAGTCTCGCTCCTCACCCGTAGATTGTGTGGTCTATTACAGTTTAATAAAATTAAAAAGGAGGAAGATGAGTAATGAGGTTTGAAGGCCTAACACTAAGGAAATTTTCTCCCCCTTCTGAGGGAGAAAGGATTGAGTTAAAATCAGATGGAGGTTTTGATGTCCCAGACAATCCAGTTATTCCTTATATTGAAGGCGATGGAATAGGACCAGATATATGTAGGGCGGCAAGGCCAGTAATAGATGCGGCTGTAGAAAAGGCCTATGGTGGAAAGAAAAAGATTGTCTGGTGGGAAATCTATGCAGGCATTAAGGCACAGGAAAAATTTGATGAATTTGCCCCTGAGGATTTATTTGAGGCAATTAAATACTTCAGGGTAGCCATTAAGGGGCCCCTAATTACACCAGTAGGGGGAGGCTATAGGAGTATAAATGTTACATTGAGGCAGAGGCTAGACCTATATGCCTGTGTTCGTCCGGCCAAGTACTACCCTGGTGTGCCTAGTCCATTAAAATATCCAGAGAAGGTAAATATGGTTGTGTTCAGAGAGAATACTGAAGATGTCTATGCAGGTATAGAGTGGCCAGCAGGTAGTGTCGAGGTGGAAAAGGTAATAGAATTTTTAAACAATAAAATGAATTGCAATATTGATACTGGTCGCAACTTTGGCATTGGTATAAAGCCCATCAGTGAGTTTGGAACAAAGCGCTTGGTAAGGAGGGCCATTCAATATGCGATAGATAATGGTTATACGAGTGTCACTTTAGTACACAAAGGCAATATTATGAAATATACCGAGGGGGCATTTAGAGAATGGGGCTATCAACTGGCAAAGGAGGAGTTTAAGGATGTATGCATCACAGAACAGGAGCTCTATGAAAAGTATGACGGACAGCAACCACCAGGGACTATAGTAATTAAGGATCGCATTGCTGATGCAATGTTCCAACAGATACTGCTTAGACCTGAGGAATATGGGGTATTGGCCCTACCAAACCTAAATGGTGATTATGTCTCTGATGCTGTCATTGCAGCCGTGGGTGGTTTGGGGCTAGGGCCTGGGGCAAATATTGGTGATGAAGCTGCCCTATTTGAGGCTACACATGGGGCAGCCCCTAAATATGCAGGACAAGACAAGGTAAACCCTGGTTCTCTAATCCTCTCTGGGGCAATGATGTTAAGACACTTAGGCTGGCATAAGGCCGCAGACTTGATAGAAGAGGGGCTGATAAAGGCTATTCAAAACAAGACAGTTACATATGATCTGGCTAGACAGATGGAGGGTGCCAAGGAGGTAAGGTGTTCAGAGTTTGGTCAAGAGATTATTAAAAATATGTAAAGGGGGTGTTATGAAAAGACGTAAAGTAAGTATTATTGGTGCTGGGGCAGTAGGTGCTACAGTAGCCCAGCACTTGGCCCAGAAGGATGCCGCTGACATCATACTTTTGGATGTGAGAGAAGGGATGCCTCAGGGCAAGGGACTGGATATGCTTCAGGCCTCGCCTGTATATGGCTTTAATGGAATAATTGAGGGGACAAGTGATTATGCCTTAACCTCAAATTCAGATGTAATAGTAATTACAGCAGGTATAGCCCGCAAACCAGGTATGTCTCGTAAAGATCTATTATCTACAAACATAAAGATTATGAAGGATGTAATCACTAAGGCCATTGAATACTCACCTGAGGCTATTATTATTATAATAAGCAATCCTGTAGATATATTAACGCATACAGCCTATAAGGTCAGTGGTCTCCCAAGAAATCGGATTATAGGGATGTCTGGTACCTTGGACTCCATCAGACTCCAAAGTTTTATTGCCCAGGCAGTGGGTGTCTCAGCAAGTGATGTAGTAGTTATGGTAATTGGGGCCCATGGAAAGGACAATATGCTCCCCTTAATGCGCCTGGCCAATGTAAAGGGGATCCCTATACAAGAGTTATTAGATGAATCTACCATAGAGAGATTAGAGAAGAGGACAAGGGAGGCTGGTGCAGAGATTGTCTCTCTGCTTAAGATAGGCAGTGCATTTTATGCCCCTGGCGCTATAACTGCTGAGATGGTAGAGGCCATACTTAAGGATAAGAAAAAGGTTTTTCCTTGTGCTGTGTTTCTTAATGGGGAATATGGTATCAATGATTGTACATTGGCGGTGCCTGTAGTATTGGGAAAGGATGGAATAGAGAGGATTTTGGAGATAAATCTTACAGAAGAAGAGAAAATGAGGTTGCATGCAGCAGCAGAGGACGTAAAAAAGACAATAGATACTATAGAACTATGAGAGAGATTTTGGTAGATGAAGTGACTAGTGTAGTAAAGAGGCTTTGTATTGAGAGTTGTACCTCACTTAATGAAGATGTACTAAGTGCGCTAAGAGTGGCTATAGAAAAGGAGGAATCACCATCAGGCAAAAGGATTTTAGAACAATTATTAGAAAATGAGGCATTGGCAAGGGAAAAGGGAATCCCCCTTTGCCAGGATACAGGAATTACCCTGGTCTATTTAGAGATAGGGCAAGATGTTCATTTTATAGGGGGGGATTTGAAAGAGGCCATTCAGGAAGGCGTAAGGCAGGGGTATAGGGAGGGCTATTTGAGAAAATCTGTATGCCATCCCTTAACAAGGGAAAACACAGGTGATAATACACCCGCAATGCTTCACTTTGATATAGTACCTGGAGACAAGGTAAAGGTGATAGTAATGCCAAAGGGGGCAGGGAGTGAAAATATGAGTACAGCAAAGGTTTTGCCACCTGCAGCAGGACTTGATGGAATAAAAAAATATATTTGTGAGGTAATAGAAAGGGCAGCTATAAATACTTGTGCCCCCTTAATACTTGGCATTGGCATTGGGGGCACATTGGATGTAGCAGCACACCTAGCAAAAAAGGCATTATTTAGACCTATTGGGAAGAGGGCAAGCGATAAAAGGACAGCAGAATTAGAAGAACAATGGCTAAATATGATCAATGAGCTGGGGTTTGGGCCACTAGGTTTGGGGGGCAGGGTTACGTGTTTAGATGTCCACATTGAAACAGCACCCTGCCATATTGCCAGCCTGCCTATAGCCATCAATGTAGGTTGTCATGCCCATAGGCTAAAATTCGCAGTAATTTAGATACAAAGTGAAAAATTTAACAACTCCTTTAAGTGATGAGGTAATCTCTGATTTAAGGGCAGGGGATGAGGTACTTTTAAGCGGCACTGTCTATACAGCACGTGATGCAGCCCATAGAAGATTGGTAGAGCTCATAAACAAAGGTGCCCCATTGCCATTCTCCTTAGAAGGCCAAATCATATATTATGTAGGCCCTA
>Ga0190315_1001110_pt1 | contig 11360 bp, 7 predicted proteins | sample 48701101_MG_FD_161673 | JGI IMG/M metagenome (GOLD analysis project Ga0190315, IMG submission 161673) | Hydrothermal vent sediment bacterial communities from Southern Trench, Guaymas Basin, Mexico - 4870-11-0-1_MG | ecosystem: Environmental > Aquatic > Marine > Hydrothermal vents > Sediment ...
TCTGCGGGGAGTGGGGGGTACATCTGGAGGTGGGTAGGGGAGAAGTGGCGGAATTGGCCAGGGAGCGGGGCAGAGGAGTGGAGGAAGCCGCCCGTGAAGCCCGATACGCCTTTCTGCGGACTGTGATGGAGGAGAGGGGTCTGAGCCCTCTGGCTGTGGCTCACACCTTATCAGACGCCGTGGAAACCTTCTTCATGCGTCTCATAAAAGGGGCCAGTCCCTACGGTTTGAGGGGCATCCTTCCCAGGAAGGGTGAGGTGGTGAGACCTCTTATAGATGTGACCCGTGAGGAGGTGGAGGAGTATGCCAGGATCCATGGACTCTCCTATGTGGAGGACTCCACTAATCGAGACCTTGCTCGTTTTAGAAACTGGGTGAGATGGAGGCTTTTGCCCCTTTTGAAGGAGCAGAACCCCAAAGTGGAAAGGGCCGTGGGCCGGTTTATGGAGATACTGAGGGAAGAGGACAGTCTCTTGATGGAAAGAGCCCGGAGTATTGGCCTTTCTTTATCCCGTGAGAGGGAAGGAGATGTGGAGCTTTCCCGCTCTTCATTGGCGGAGCTGCCCAAGGGAATGAGGAGGAGGGTGGTGCTGGAGCTCATTCACTCCCTGGGCGGTGATGCCAGGTGGACCCATTTGGAGACTCTGGGTTACCTAGTGGAAGGTGAAGGAGAGGCCAGGGTTCACCTTCCTGGCGGTCTCATGGTGGTGAGGGAGGGGGAGAACCTCAGGTTTACCAGAGAGTTGGACAAAGAGCCGGAAGACGTAGAGGTACTGGTGCCGGGGCCTGGGATCTATAGCTTGGGGGAATACCTCTTTCACTTTCAGGAGATTCGGGAGGGGGGAGATAAGGTGGTGGTCTCCCCTTGGTCTCTCCTTATTGACAGGGATAAGGTAGATTTTCCCATGATCATCAGGTATAAGAGGCCAGGAGACGTGATATACTTGGAGAAGGTGGGGCACAAGAAGCTCCAGGATCTCTTTGTGGATGCCAAGGTGCCCAGAAGAGAGAGGGGAAGAACGCCCCTCCTGGTGGATTCTCAAGGTCGGATTCTGTGGATTCCTGGACTCCGCTGGGATGCCAGGGTACTGGCCGGTGGAGGGACCAAGCGTCACCTCCTGGTGGCGGTGAGGAGGGGGGCATGTGGAGGAGAAAAGAATTCTTCTGACTAAAGAGGAGATAGACCGGAAGGTAAAGGAGCTGGCTGGAGAGATCTCCCGGAAGTACGCCGGAGAAGAGGTGCTGGTGATAGGTGTGCTTAAGGGAGCATGGATTTTTATGGCTGATTTGGTAAGGGCCATGGACATGGATGTTGTCTGTGATTTTGTGAGAGTGGCCTCCTATGGGAGTGGTACAGAGACCTCGGGCCAGATCTTCCTCCTCTACTGGCCGGAAATGGACTTCACTGGTAAAAAGGTGCTAGTAGTGGACGACATAGCTGACTCAGGGTTGACTTCGGTCTTTCTGAGGAAGAAATTCTTGGAAGAAGGTGCTGTTTCTGTTGAGTTTTGCGTCCTGCTGGATAAACCCTCCCGCCGAAAGACGGATTTTAGACCTGATTATGTAGGATTCACCATACCCGATCACTTTGTGGTGGGTTACGGCATGGACTGCAACGAACGCTACAGGAACCTGCCCCATGTAGAAGTATACGAGGATTAGGAGGTAAACTTGAAGAGACCTGGACCTTCCAATATGCCGCCCAATATGAGGAACTTCACCCGTAACATGCTCATGTGGTTACTGGTGGCCCTGGTGATGATAGTGGCTTTCAACCTCTTCAACGCTCCCCGGCGGTTGGTGGAGGAGGTGAGTTACTCCCAGTTTCTGGATCTGGTGGAGAAAGGGGCAGTGAAGAGGGCCGTCATCGGTGAGCATGAGCTTACCGCTGAAGTGGAAGGAGACATTTTTCGAAAGTTCCAGAAGGAGTGGGGCATAAAGAAGCCTCCCCCTCCGTTTTGGCAGAGGGCTGTCAGGGAGGAGAGACGGACCAGTACGCCCCTTCCCACCGTCGTGCGGGTGAAGGTGAACATACCTCCCAATGATCCCACCCTGCTCAAGGTTTTGAGACAGCACAAGGTAGAGATCCACGTGAAGCCTCCTGAGAAGACTCCTTGGTATGTGAGTGTCTTAGGTTCTTGGCTCCCCTTCATACTTCTCATAGCCATCTGGATCTTCTTCATGCGCCAGATGCAGGTGGGTGGTGGTAAGGCCCTCTCCTTTGGCAAGAGTAAAGCTAGGCTGGTCTCCGATACGGGCAAGAAGGTTACCTTTGCCGATGTAGCGGGCATTGAGGAGGCTAAGGAGGAGGTTCAAGAGATCATAGAGTTTCTCAAGGATCCCAAAAAGTTCCAGCGTCTGGGTGGTAAGATCCCCAAGGGGGTTCTCTTGGTGGGTCCTCCGGGAACGGGCAAGACTCTCCTGGCTAAGGCCATTGCTGGGGAGGCTGGGGTGCCCTTCTTCTCCATCAGCGGCTCCGAGTTTGTGGAGATGTTTGTGGGTGTGGGTGCGGCTCGGGTTAGAGACCTTTTTGAGCAGGCCAAGCGCCATGCTCCCTGCATCATCTTCATAGACGAGATAGACGCTGTGGGTCGCCACAGGGGCGCGGGACTGGGGGGTGGCCATGATGAAAGGGAGCAGACCCTCAACCAGCTCCTGGTGGAGATGGATGGTATGGACACCAGCGAGGGGATTATCTTGGTGGCTGCTACCAACCGCCCCGACATTTTGGACCCCGCTCTTTTGAGGCCGGGCCGTTTCGACCGTAGGGTGGTCATTCCCAGGCCGGATGTTAAGGGGAGAGAGGAGATCCTTCGAGTCCATACCAGGAACAAACCCTTGGCCCCTGACGTGGAGCTTTCGGTGATCGCCAAGTCCACTCCGGGCTTTTCGGGCGCTGATTTGGCCAACCTGGTGAACGAGGCGGCCCTGCTGGCTGCACGGAATAATAAAGATGTGATTGAGATGGAGGACTTTGAAGAGGCCAAAGATAAGATCCTAATGGGAGTGGAGCGCAAGAGCATGATCATCAGTGACGAAGAGAAAAGGAACACGGCCTATCACGAAGGGGGGCACGCCTTGGTGGCTAAGCTTATACCGGGCACCGATCCCATCCATAAGGTGACCATCATACCCAGGGGTATGGCCCTGGGTGCGACACAGCAACTGCCCACCGACGATCGTTATAATTACACCAAGGACCAGTTGCTGAAGAGCATCACCGTGTTGTTGGGGGGTAGGGCTGCCGAGGAGGTGGTGCTCCATCATCAGACCACGGGAGCGGCCAATGACTTGGAGCGAGCCACAGAGATTGCCAGAAGGATGGTGTGCCAGTTTGGCATGAGCGATCGCTTGGGCCCCCTCACCTTTGGCAAGAAGGACGAACTCATATTCCTGGGCAGGGAATTGGCTACCCATAAAGAGTACAGCGAGAAGACGGCAGAGGAGATCGATGAAGAGGTGTCTCGCATCGTCATGGAGTGCTACCAAGAGGCCAAGACCATTCTCTCTGACAACATAGAGGCCCTTCATGCATTGGCCCAGGCCCTGTTGGAGGAGGAGGTCCTCTCGTCCAACGAGATAGACGAGATCCTCTCCCGATTTGAGCTTAAGAGGAGTACCCGCTTCGGAGGGGAAGAGCAGGATGCCGCTTGATGGTCTGGGCAAGGTTCCACTCGTCATGGGTATCCTCAACGTGACCCCTGATTCTTTCTCCGATGGGGGAAGGTACACCCGGGTTTCTGCTGCTCTGGAGCGGGCCAGGGAGATGGTGGAGGAGGGGGCGGATATCATAGACGTGGGGGGGGAGTCCACCCGCCCTGGAGCTCAGCCCGTTCCTCTGGAGGAGGAGCTGAGGAGGGTGGTTCCGGTGGTAGAGGCCATAAGGGCCGAGCTGGACGTGCCCATCTCGGTGGACACCTATAAATCGGAGGTGGCTAGGGCGGCCTTGGACGCTGGGGCTGTTATGGTGAATGACATATCGGGGCTTCGCTTCTCTCCCGATATGGCGGATGTGGTGGCAGAGTATCAAGCCCACGTGGTGGTGATGCACATGAAGGGGACCCCCAGGGATATGCAGAAGAACCCTTACTATGATGACGTAGTGGAAGAGGTGAAAGGCTTCTTTTCGGAGAGGCTGGAGTTCCTTCAGTCTATGGGGGTGGACCTGGAGAGGGTCCTTTTAGATCCCGGCATAGGTTTTGGTAAGAGGGTAGAGGACAACTTAGCCCTTATCCGTGGAATCCCTCGGTTTTTGGATTTGGATAGACCCGTTTTGATAGGACCCAGTAGAAAATCTTTCATTGGAGACATCCTCGGCTTACCCGTGGAGGAGCGGCTGGAAGGAACCTTGGCTGCGGTTTCTGTGGCTGTCTTCCTGGGTGCTACTGTGGTGAGGGTCCATGATGTTCTGGCCGCCAGGAGGGCTGTGGATATGGCCTGGGCCCTTAAAATGGGTTCGAGGTTCAATGTTCAAGGTTCTGCGTTGGTAGGAAGGGCTAAGGGCTGAAGGCTAGAGGCTAAGGGCTTGAGGGCTGGAGGATAAGGGGGAATGGCCTTGGTGGACCATAGTTCCTGTTCTAAGTGGCGCGTATAAGGTGGTGGAATGAAGGAGATTTTGCCCTACATAACCCGTTCCTTCTATTCCATGCGCTGGCAGGATGTCTTGGACATCTTTGTGGTGGCCTTCGTCATTTACCACTTCATCCTTATGCTCAAGGGTACTCGGGCCTTCAGAATGCTGGTGGGGTTAGTGGTCATCGTGCTGGTCACCATCCTTTCCCAGTGGCTCAAGCTCCAGACCCTCAACTGGCTCTTCTCAAATTTCTGGCAGATGGGCATTATTATCCTGGTAATCCTTTTTCAGCCCGAGTTGCGGAAGGCCTTGGCCCAGGTGGGCACTACGCCTTTCTATCTGGGAGCCACCGTGAGGGAGGAGATGGTCCTCAGAGAGATTGTGGATGCTTCTTACTACTTGGCTACTAAGAAGATAGGGGCTCTCATAGTTCTGGAGAGGGAGATGGGTCTCAAAAACTATATAGATTCGGGAATAAGGATAAATGCTGATGTGACAAAGGAGCTGCTCATATCTATATTTCTGCCCTATTCGCCCCTCCATGATGGAGCGGTGATCATTAGGTATGACAGGGTTGTGGCTGCTGGGTGCCTGCTACCCCTTTCCACGGACCCCAGGATAAGCAAAGTCTTGGGGACCAGGCACCGAGCTGCTCTGGGGCTTTCGGAAGAGACAGACGCTGTGGTAGTGGTGGTTTCCGAAGAGAGGGGTTCCATTTCCGTGGCTATAGGAGGCAAACTCACCCGGGAGCTGGATAAGGAGAGCCTGTTCCGGGTGCTGGCCAACCTCTTCCTCAAAGGGACCAAGGGAAGGGGCAGGTCACTGTGGGCCTGGGGCGAAAGGGCGTAGGAGGAAGAGATGAGAGTTGGGATAGTGGCCAAGCCCAGGAAGCCTGCCCATGAGGTGGTGAAGGGTTTGTTGGCTTGGCTGAAAGAGAAGGATCACGAGGCTGTTCTGGACGAGGATACGGCAGCTTTGGTGGAGATGGACTCTCCCCATAAGAAGTCTGAGATCCCTTCCCTTTCGGATTTGGTGGTGGTGTTGGGGGGAGACGGGACCCTCCTCTCGGTGGCTCGTCTGGTGGGGGAACGGGACGTGCCCATTCTGGCGGTGAATCTGGGGTCTCTGGGCTTTCTCACGGAGGTCACCCTGGATGAACTCTTCCCCGTGTTGGAGAGGGTCTTGGAGGAGGATTACACCCTGGACGAAAGGACCATGCTGGAGGCCTACGTCCATCGTCAGGGGGAAAGGATAGCCCAGTACCGGGTCCTGAACGATGTGGTGATCCACAAGGGTACCCTGGCCAGGATCATAGAGCTGGAGACTTATATAAATGACTACTATCTCACTACCTACCGGGCTGACGGTCTCATCATATCCACGCCCACGGGGTCCACTGCCTACTCTTTGGCTGCTGGGGGGCCCATCATTCATCCGTCCCTTCCCGCCATCATTCTGAACCCCATCTGCCCCTTCACTTTGAGCCAGAGGCCTCTCGTGGTGCCCGACAACCTAGGACAGGTGACGGTGACCCTCCTAACAGAGAACGAGGACGTCTTTCTCACTCTGGATGGTCAGCTGGGTTTTGCCCTGAGGTTCAAAGATAAGGTAGAGATAAGGAAGGCCCCATACACTATAAAACTCATCAGGAGCCCATATCGGAACTACTTCGAGGTTCTAAGGGCCAAGCTCAAGTGGGGGGAGTGAGCCCTTCCAAGGGGAGTGGCATGGCTTCTACACCTGATGGATGGATGGGGTTGTGGGACAGGGCCCTACTCCGTCTTGCAGAGGCAACAAAGGCGACCTATGGCGTTTTCTATTTGAAAGGGGGAGAGGCATGGGTATGTGTCGCCCAGTATGGTCTTCCTTTCTCTTCCAGTTTGGACCTTCCTAAAGGTGTCTTGGAAGGGATGATAGGGGACGACCCTAAGCCACGTTTAGTGGGAAGGAAGCCGGATGAGAACTTCCCTTTTCCCATTGTAGGCTCCTTTCTTCTCCTTCCTTTGGGAAAGGGGGAGGTACGGGCCGTGGTGCTTTTGGGGCGGGGAACGGGTCAGCCCCGTTTTTCCGAGGGTGATTTGGAGAAGGCCGCTTTCCTCCTTTGGGGCTTGGAACCCTTCCTGGGGGACGGTATGGAGAGAGGGGAGGATGAGAAGAAGAGAAGCACCGGTCTGTATCACCAAATCTTGGCCTTTGTGTCTGTCATTTTAGAGGTCAGGGATCCTTACACCTTCGGTCATTCTGAGAGGGTAGCCCTTCTCTCAGAGATCCTGGCCTCCAAAGTTCCTCTGAGCTGGGAGGAGAGGGATGTCATCTACAGATCGGCCCTCCTACATGACATAGGTAAGGTAGTGCTCCCCGACTACCTGTTATTGAAGCCTGGTCCCCTCACCCCCGGGGAATGGGAAGCTATGAAGAAGCATCCACTGATAGGTGAGAGGGTTTTAGCCACCATTAGGGAGTGCCACCCCTGTGCCCTTTTGGTGCGCCATCATCATGAGCGCTGGGATGGTAAGGGATACCCTGATGGTTTGAAGGAGGAGGAGATTCCCTTGGGCGCCAGGATTATAGCCTTGGCTGATGGCTTGGACGCCATGTCTTCTGAGAGGCCTTATAGGGAGGCTTTGCCCCCTGAGAAGGTGAGGGAGGAGCTGGAGAAGGGGAGAGGTACCCAGTGGGATCCCTATTTGGTCTCCCTGGCCCTATCCGACTTGGACGAGCTTCTGACTGTGGCAGTCACCTGGAGGGGGAAGCTGGAGGATGTGGCCAAGGAGATGGACGAGTTGAGAAGGAGACTGAGTCGCATCCCCCTTCTGGCCACAGCTATGGCTCAGCTTCCTGTGTGGGTTCCCCAACATGGTCCTCCTGAGAATGGGCTGGAAGAGATGGTGACCACTGTGGAGGGGTTGCTGGACGAGGAATTCAGGGTTTGGCTTCTTAAAGGTACAGAGGTCCTGTGGGGGAGAGAGGAGCTACCCTCGGGTTACTGGGAGAATCCTTCCTATAGGGTTATACCCATCAGGAATGACTACCGGTTGGTGGTGAAGCTGGGTGTGGAGTGGGCGGAAGAGATGTCCCTCCTTCATTACGCCCTGGCCAGTCTCATGGCCCAGAGACTGGAGCACGGTCTGGTGCTTAAGGAACTGGAGGAGTGCCGCCTCCAATCTCAGGGCGAATCAGGAAGCGCGAATGCGTAGATGCGTGGAAGCGTGTATGTGGAGAGGCAACCCCCTTGTCCATTCTCGCATTAATCCATCTACTCACTCAGCTTTCCCCCAGCCTCCACCCCCTGGGGTCTCTATTCTTATCCTGTCTCCTGGATGGAGCCTATCGTGGAATTTGCCGGGCATCTCTACTACACCCCCCTTTGCCCTAAAGATGAGGTTTTTGCCTGGGGCTCCCGGTTCTCCACCCATGAGGCCGTAAGGGGGGATTTTCCTCCTTTCTGAGAGAACGGTCACTTCCATCTCTGTCAGGGCTTCTATCTCTCTGATCAGTCCTTCTCCACCATTATGGCGCCCCCTTCCACCTGAACCTCTGCGGATAGAGTAGCAGGTCACTTTGATGGGATAGGCGTATTCTAAGGCTTCTATGGGGGTGTTGAGGGTGTTGGTCATGTGAGAGTGGATGGCACTCGCCCCTGGTCCTTTGGACCAGGCCCCTGTACCTCCCCCCAGTGTTTCGTAATAGGCGAAGGGTTGGCCCGTGTGGGGATGGAAGCCGCCCATGGCCAGGTTGTTCATGGTGCCCTGGCTGGCGGCGGGTATCTTCTCCGGTAGGGCAGAGGACAAGGCTCCCAGCACCACATCCACTATCCTCTGAGAAGTTTCCACGTTGCCTCCAGCCACAGCAGCGGGGAATTTGGCATCCACTATAGTCCCTTGGGCGGTGATCACCTTGATGGGCTTCAGGAGACCGGCGTTTACGGGCACTTCTTCTTCCATGAGGCAGCGAAAGGCGTAGAGCACAGAGGAAAGAGTAATGGCGTATACGGAGTTTATGGATCCTCTCACCTGGGGTGAGGAGGCTGAGAAGTCCAGGAGGGCCTGGTCATCCTCTATGGTAAGGGTTACCTCGATGGGGATGGGGGAAGGTTCTATGCCGTCGTCCTCCATAAAGTCCCGGAAAGAGTAGGTGCCGTTGGGTATGGCCCGGATGGTCTCCCGGGTGATGCGCTCCGTGTAGGCCATGAGCTCTCGGCAGTAAAAGGAAACCTCCTCCAGACCCTGGCGGTTCACCAACTCCTGGAGGCGCCGGATGCCGGTGATGTTGGCCATGATCTGGGCGGAGAAGTCTCCCTCTCTCTCCTGGGGGGTTCTCACATTGGCCAGGATGAAGGAGAGTACCTTGTCATCTACCTTTCCCTTTTCCACCAGCTTCATGGGCGGGACGATAATACCTTCTTGGAAGATGGATGTAGAAAGGGGCATGGAGCCGGCGGACATGCCTCCCACGTCGGCGTGGTGGGCCCTGTTGGCCACGTAGAAGTAGGGGCCTTCTCCATCTATGAAGACGGGAGCCACCAGTGTGATATCCGGTAGGTGGGTGCCGCCTTTGAAGGGGTCGTTGAGCATCACCATGTCTCCCTCATCCATGGAAATCTCTAAAGCAGCTTTCACAGAGAGGGGCATGGAGCCCAGATGGACGGGGATGTGGGCGGCCTGGGCCACCAGGTCTCCCCGGGCGTCAAAGATGGCACATGAGTAGTCCCGCCGCTCCTTTATGTTGGGGGAAAAGGACGTGCGCTGAAGGGTGACACCCATCTCTTCGGCTATGGAGGAGAGCCGGTTTTTAAAGACTTCCAGGAGTATGGGGCTGGCCTTCATCCTTCTATCTCCAGAATGATATTGCCCAGGTGGTCTACCTGTCCCCGGGCAAAGGGGGGAATGACCAGTGTGGCGGAATACTCCACCACTAGGGCCGGGCCTTTCAATAGATTGTTAGCCAGGAGCTCTTCCCTACTGAACACGGGTACTTCCTCCTCCACACCCTGGAAAACGGCCCTGGTGGTGGCTACTTGGGCCTCTTTTGGAGGAGTGTTCCCTCCTTCTTCAATGTAAGTGAGCCGGGGTTTAGGTGGTATGCCCCTGGCTCGGAGCCTCACATTCACCGCCTCTACGGGTTTTCCTGGGCTGCTGTACCCGTAGAGCTTCTGATGGGCCTCATGGAACTCTTTCAGGGGATTTTCCGTGAAGGGCACGGTGATCTCGAAGGACTGGCCCTTGTATCTCATGTCCAGAGCCGGTTCTAGAACAATTTCACTCTTATCTAGCCCCTCCTCTGCCAGGTCTCTTAATCCCTGTTCTTCTAGGAATGCCAGAGCTCGGTGGGCTTTCTCCTGCCATTTGTCCTTGGCTTCTACCATTACCGTCACAGAGTAGTCCTTCACAATGTCCGCCAGGAGCATGCCCAGGGCTGAAAGGGTTCCAGGGTCCCTAGGCACCAGGACTCGAGGTATGTTGAGGGAGTGGGCCAGGAAGGCGGCGTGGAGCCCTCCCGCTCCTCCGAAGGAGACCAGGACAAACTCCCCTGGATCGTGGCCTCGTTCTACGGAGATGACCCTTATGGCCCTTTCCATGGTGGCGTTGGCCACGGATAGGATACCCTCTGCCAGTTCCACTTCCGATATGCCCAGGGAGGCTGCCATTTCACTGAAAGGTTCCCTAAGTCTTTCCTTGGCCAGTTTCATTCTGCCCCCCAGGAAGTGCTGGGGAACCAGCCGGCCCAGCATGAGGTGGGCATCGGTGACGGTGATTTCATTTCCCTTACCGTAGCAGATAGGGCCGGGGTCTGCCCCTGCCGATATGGGGCCTACCCGAAGGGACCCTCCCCTGTCTATGTGGGCTATGGAGCCTCCCCCTGCTCCCACCGTGTGGATTTCGATCATTGGCACTTTCACGGGAAAGCCTGCCACGTGTGCTTCTGTGGTCATGGCCAATCTTCCATCCATGAGGGAAACATCGGTGGATGTTCCTCCCATGTCAAAGGTGATTACCTTTTCAAATCCCGCTGCTTTGGCTACTTCAAATCCGCCCACAGCGCCCCCTGCCGGGCCCGACAGAATGGTCCTCACAGGCTCCTGGGCTGCTTTTGTAGCGGATATGGAGCCGCCGTTGGACTGCATGATTCTCATGATGTCATCAGGGCCCAGGCGGGACTGGATGTGGGAGATGTAGCTCTTCATGATGGGCAGGACATAGGCGTTTATCACCGTTGTGGAGGTTCTCTCGTATTCCCGGAACTCAGAGAGGATCTGGTGGGACAGGGAGACCGATATGCCCATTTCCTCCAGTATTCTTCCCACGGCCAGCTCGTGCTGGGGGTGGGCGAAGGAGAAGAGGAGGGAGACGGCTATAGATTCCACGCCTTTCTCCAACAGTTTCTGTCCCACTTTTATTACTTCCCCTTCCTCTATTTCCTCTAGCACCCTGCCTCCGGGTTGGACCCTTCCCTTTATCCCCACCCTCAGTTCCCCAGGAACCAGGGGCGGGGAAGGCTGCCATGTGAGGGCGTAGAGGTGGGGGCGATTTTGGCGGCCTATTTCCAGGATGTCTTCCATTCCTCTGTTGGTGATGAGGGCAGTTTTGGCTCCTTTTCGCTCCAGGAGGGCGTTAGTGGCCACTGTAGAGCCATGGATGATGCTTTTGGTCTCTCCTCCCGCCACCTTCTCCAGCCCTGCAAGGACTGCTAGGGCTGGGTTGTGGGGAGTGGATAGGAGTTTGTAAATACCCCATTCTTCTCCTGCTTTAAAAACCAGGTCTGTGAATGTGCCTCCCGTATCTACTCC
>Ga0190315_1001111_pt1 | contig 11359 bp, 12 predicted proteins | sample 48701101_MG_FD_161673 | JGI IMG/M metagenome (GOLD analysis project Ga0190315, IMG submission 161673) | Hydrothermal vent sediment bacterial communities from Southern Trench, Guaymas Basin, Mexico - 4870-11-0-1_MG | ecosystem: Environmental > Aquatic > Marine > Hydrothermal vents > Sediment ...
CATGGGTAAGAAAGCGGAGGCGCCGGTTGTCCTTCGGCCAATTTTCCCCACCTCACGGGGTGATTTTGAGGGAAATGCAGAGAAAAGTCAACCCCTGTTCTGGTGGGAAAACCACTTGTTTCACAGGGTTTTGAGAAGCAAGGTGAAGTCCAGTGAAAAACTCAAAAACTGAATGTCACTCAGGAGGTCACAAATTCGACTCCCGTTGGCTCCACCAGTTAATTTTTGGTTCCCTCCATTTTTCTGGGGCTGTCTCCAAAATCCCTTGCAAGCAAAGGTCTTTTTGTATAATTTGGTTATGTAAAAGTTATATAGAGGCCTAGAGTGGGCCTTGGCCCACTTTTTTCTTTGTTGGGGGTGGGGCTATGGGACCGAAAGAGGAGATAGAAAAGAGGGTGGCAGAGCTCCTAGAGCCCATTCTGGAGGAGGAGGGGCTGGAGCTTTACGACGTGGAGTGGAGCCCTGCAGGTCGGTACAGTTACCTGAGGATTTACATAGACAGGGAGGGGGGGGTCACTATTGGTGATTGCGAGAGGGTGAGCCACCAAATCAGTGACCTCTTGGATGTAGAGGATCTTATAAACACCCGCTATTTTTTGGAGGTTTCGTCTCCAGGACTGACTAGGGAACTGAAAAAACCCCTCCACTATCAGAAGAGTGTGGGGAGCATAGTGAGGGTGGTGCTGAAGCGGGTGGGAGAGCTGGGCCGCACCTTGGAGGGTACTCTCAAAGAGGCTGATGATGAAGGGTTCACCCTCCTCACCGAAGAGGGGGAAGTGAGGATAGAGTATCACGAGGTGGCCCGGGCCCGGTTGGAGATAGAGGGAGTTTAGGGAGGAATCATGAAGCAGAAGGAGATGCTCTACCTCATAGAACAGCTAGAGCAGGAGAAGGGAATAGACAGGGAGATTCTGGTAGAGGCTCTGGAGACTGCCCTCCTCTCGGCGGTTAGGAGGAAGGTGTCCCCTGATATGGAGTTGGAGGTGAAATTCGACCTGTCCCAGGGGGAGGCCAACGTTTACCAGCTTAAGAAGGTGGTTGAGGAGGTGGAGGACCCCCGCAAGGAGATCTCTTTGGAGGAAGCCCGGGAGTTGGACCCTGGGACCCAGTTGGGGGATACAGTGAGAGTTCCCTTCACCGTGGCCGATTTTGGCCGCATTGCCGCTCAGACTGCCAAGCAGGTCATGATCCAGAAGCTGAAGGAAGCTGAGCGGGATATGGTTTATAAGACCTATAAGAGCAAAGAGGGAGATATCGTTTCTGGTCAGATCTTGAGAGAGGAGCGTGGGAACATCATAGTGGACCTGGGACGTGGTGAGGGGGTTTTGCCTCCTAAAGAACAGGTGAGGGGCGAGAGATACAGGAGGGGAGATACCCTTAAGTTCTATGTGTTGGAGGTGAAAAAGACGGGAAAAGGTCCCCGTGTGGTCCTTTCCAGGACCCATTCTCGCCTCCTAGTCCGCCTCTTTGAGAAGGAGATGCCCGAGGTGATGAGTGGTCTGGTAGAGGTGAAGGCCGTGGCTCGGGAGGCTGGGGAGAGATCCAAGGTTGCTGTGGCCTCCAAGGATCCGGATATTGATGGGGTGGGTGCCTGTGTAGGCATCAGGGGCGCCAGGGTCCAGAGCATAGTAAGGGAACTTCAGGGTGAGAACATAGACATTGTGGAGTATTCCGACGATCCTAAAAAGTTTATCTCTAACGCCCTGAAACCTGCCCAGGTGAGAAAGATGGAATTGGATCCCGGAAACCAGGAGGCCAGAGTGGTTGTGGATGACGACCAGTTTTCCCTGGCCATTGGTAAGAAGGGCCAGAATGTGAGGCTGGCTGCCAAGTTAACAGGGTGGAAGATAGACATCAAACCCGCGTCCGAGGTGAGGATGGAGGAGGGTGAAGAGGAGTCCTGAAAGGACCTGTGTGGGATGCAGACGGAGAGGTAGAAAGGAGGAGTTGGTGAGGTTGCTAGCTCCTCAGGAAGGGATGCTTCTGGTGGATGTGGATCAAAAACTTGGGGGCAGAGGAGCTTATCTCTGTCCTGGGAGGGAATGCATGAAGGAGGCTTTGAAGAAGGGAAGGCTCTCCAGGGCCTTGAGGAAGGGTGTGGGTGAGGTGACTCCTGATTTGCTGGAGGAGATGATCAGGGATGCTCACCGGGAGAGGTTCTTTTCCCTTTTGCATTTTTGTCGGAAGATGAAGCGTCTAGTGATGGGAAGGGAGGCTGTGGATAAAGAGCTTAGGAGGGGCAGGGTGTATCTTCTCCTTTTGGCTAGAGATCTCTCTTCCAGGAGCAAGAGGGGGTTTGTGAGTAGGGGAGTGCCCACGGTGGAAGTGGGAACTCTTAAAGAGTATGGGGATACGTTTTCCACTAGGCCTGTGGGAGTTCTGGCTGTCACTGAGGAGGGCCTTGCCCGTAGGCTCTTTTTTGTGGCAGAAAAGTTGCGCCAGTTGGAAAGGGGGAATGGAGAGCATGGCCAAAGGTAAGATTAGGGTATATCAGCTGGCTCGGGAGTTGGGTATCACGAGTAAAGAGGCCCTGGCAAAGCTCAGGGATCTTGGCATAGAGTTGAGCAACCACTGGTGTTCTGTCACCCGGGAGGAGGCTCAGCAGTTGGAGGATGCCCTTAAGGCCAAGGCTGAGCCCCAGAAGAGGGAGGTTCCCCCTTCCAAGAAGGAAGAGAAACCCGTCAGAAAGAAGGCTCCGACCAAGAGGAAAGCTAAGGTGGAGAAGGGCAGGGTGGACGAGGCCCAAGTTCCTGTCCAAGAGGGGGCCGAGGTGGAGGAGAAACCCACTGAGCCAGAGTTGCTTCCCGAGGAGAGGGAGGAAAAGGAAGAAGCTCCTGCCAAGAGGCGGGAGGCTCCTTCTAGAGATCTCTCTTCTCCCTTCATTTACAGACCTAGGACCAGGCCTAAGAGGAAGAAGAGAAAGAAGCGGGAGGAGGAGTTCTTGGAAGAGCAAGAGGTTTTGCCTGGAAGGGTGGACATGGAAGAGGGAGTGGCCTATCTCCTTGATGCCCTTTCTGTGAGGGAGTTGGCTGCCCTTTTCCAGGAAGAGGTGGATCGTGTGGTGGGCATTCTCCTCAAGAAGGGCGTGGCCGCTGATGAGAGGACAGTTATTCCCTTTGATCTGGCCAAAGCCGTGGGAGAAGAGCTTGGTTTTGAGGTGAGGAAGGAGGGAGAGGAGCCTGAGGAACTTCCAGAGGAGGGGGAGGAGCATTTAGAACCCAGGGCTCCTGTGGTTACTGTTATGGGTCACGTGGACCATGGGAAAACCACCCTTTTGGATTACATCCGCAGGACCAACGTGGCTGAGAGGGAGGCAGGGGGTATCACTCAGCATATCGGGGCCTACCGGGTTTCTTTGCCCGAGGGAGAGATCACCTTTATAGACACTCCCGGGCACCACGCTTTCACCACCATGAGAGCCAGAGGAGCTCAGGTTACAGACATAGTAGTCTTGGTGGTGGCCGCCGATGATGGGGTGATGCCCCAAACAGTAGAGGCCATCAACCACGCCAAAGCAGCGGGAGTCCCCATCATTGTGGCCGTCAACAAGATAGACAAACCCAACGCTAACCCGGACAGGGTGAAACAGGAGCTGGCGAAGCACGGGCTTATCCCCGAAGAGTGGGGAGGGGAGACCATATTCGTGGAGATCTCTGCTAAGCAGGGAACCAACGTGGACGAGCTCTTGGAGATGATCTTACTCCAGGCTGAGATGCTGGAGCTCAAAGCCAATCCCCGCAAGCCTGCTGTGGGTACGGTGCTGGAGGCTCGGTTGGACAACAAGAGGGGGCCTGTGGCCACTCTTTTGGTGAGGGAAGGTACCCTCAGTCGTGGCGATGCCCTGGTGGCTGGTCTTCACTGGGGTAAGGTGAGGGCTATGTTTGACCATCAGGGAAAGCCCTTGAAGGAAGCGGGCCCGGCAGTTCCTGTGGAGGTTTTGGGGCTTGCCGGAGTGCCTCTTGCTGGGGAACCTTTCATGGTGGTGGAGAGCGAGAAGAGGGCCAGGCAGATCAGTGAGGAGCGCCAGGAAAAGGCCCGAGAAGTCCAGCTGGAGAGGCCCAGGGTTTCCCTGGAGGAGCTTATGCGTCAGTTGGCTGAGGGCGAAACTCGGGAGTTCAGGATTCTTTTGAAGGCTGATGTGCAGGGGTCTTTGGAGGCTCTTAAGGAGTCGGTGAAAAAGCTTTCCACCGAAGAGGTGAAGGTGAACATTGTCCATGCTGGAGTGGGAGCGGTGACAGAGTCGGACGTGATGCTGGCTGCTGCTTCTAAAGCGGTGATTATAGGTTTCAATGTGAGGCCCGATGCCCAGGCTAGGAAGGCCAGTGAGCGAGAGGGAGTGGAGATCAGACTTTACAGGGTGATCTACGACTTGCTGGACGATGTGAAGAGGGCTATGGAGGGTGTGCTGGAGCCCGAATATGAAGAAGTGGTCCTAGGCAGGGCTGAAGTGCGCCAGGTCTTTCAGGTCCCCAAGGTGGGCAGGGTGGCTGGTTGTTACGTTCTGGAAGGTCTCGTTCCCAGGAACGCCAAGGTGAGATTGGTACGGGGTGGCGCTGTTATCTATGAGGGCGGGATAGCCTCCTTGAAACGATTCAAAGAGGATGTGAAGGAGGTGGCCGCCGGTTACGAGTGTGGAGTTGGTCTTCAGGACTTCAATGACGTTAAGGAAGGAGATGTCATTGAGGCCTATGAGCTCAAGGAGGTACCCAGGAAGCTGTAGCTTTCCTGGTGCCGCGTTTTATCTTATTGTAATGAACCCTGAGGGTCGAGATGTTTATCGGTAGCTGTCGGTTGGTATTGGAGATCCCCGGGAATAACAGCCTGAAGGGGAAGCGGATGGTGGTGAAGAGTCTCAAGGACCGCCTGAGGAACAGGTTTCAGGTGTCTGTGGCAGAGGTGGAGGACCTGGACAATCACAGGAGAGCGGTGCTAGGGGTGGCCTATGTAACCAACACCAGACGGCACGCCAATCAGGTTATGGATCAGGTGGTAGATTTTGTGGATGCCGATGGGAACATTTATCTGGTGGACTACGTGATAGAGATTCTGTGATGAAGGGTGGACACAGGATAGAAAGGCTCCAGGAGCTCTTCAAAGAAGAGATATCCCGCATGTTGGTGGAGGGTCGCATTAAGGATCCGGGGGTGGGTTTTGTTACCATCACTAAAGTGGAAGTGACTAGGGATCTGAGCTTTGCCACCGTCTATTTTTCGGTGATGGGCTCTGAGGAGGAGAAAGAGGAGACCCTTCACGCTTTGGAGAGGGCTGCAGGGTATATTCAAGGTCAGATGGGGCGATCCATCAGAGTGAGAAAGATACCCAAGCTCCGCTTCAAGGTGGACAAAAACTTGGAGCATAGCCTGAGGATAGGAGAACTCCTCCAGAAGATCCGGGAGAAGAAGTAGTTGGATCTTTACGAGGTCATTATCCAGGAGTTGGAGCGCACACCAGGGGCCACCATTTTTATCCATAAGAGCCCTGATGGAGATGCTCTAGGCTCGGCTCTCACCCTGGCAATGGCTTTGGAGGCTCAAGGTAAAGAAGCAGAGATCTACTGCTGGGACGCAGTGCCCTACTTCTACCGTTTCCTTCCGGGCTGGGAGAAGGTGAAGAGAGTGAGACAGGAGAACAAGGTATTTTTCTATCCCTTGGTGGTGGGCTTGGATTCCAGTGACCTAGGTAGGCTGCCCTTCCTTGAGGGTAGGCCCCCGGGGAAGGTGGTGAACATTGATCATCACCACACAAACACCAGGTGGGGTGACCTCAACTTGGTGGAGCCAGGGGCTGCTGCAACGGGAGAGATAATCTTCCGTCTTCTGGAGAAGTGGGGCCTTGAGATCACTCCAGAGATGGCTACATGCCTTTACACCGCTATCTTTACCGATACGGGAGGTTTTCGATTCTCCAACACTACAGAGTCCAGCCTTCTCTACTGTCATAGACTGGTGAAACTGGGGGCTTCTCCTTATGAGGTGGCCACTCACGTGTATGAGAGTTATTCTCCTGGCCGAATGCGTCTCCTTGGTCTGGCTCTTAATACCCTTTCCATGGCAGCCGAGGGAGGAGTGGCTTGGATAGTGGTGACCAGAGAGATGATGGAGGCTACCGGAACCGGCCCCGAAGATACCGAGGAGTTTGTCAACTTTCCAAGATCCATTCGAGGAGTGGAGGTAGCCCTTCTTTTTAGGGAGACGGAGAGCGGGGTGAAGGTGAGTTTTCGTTCCAAGGGGAAGGTGAATGTGGCGCACATAGCGGCCTCTCTGGGGGGAGGGGGCCACAAAGCGGCTGCAGGATGTGATATGGAACTCTCCTTGGAGGAAGCCATTAAAATGGTTGTGCCCCTGGTGGAGGAGGCCCTAGCTTGCTGCACCTCTTCTACCTTCTCCTGAAGCACTTTGGCCCTCAGCATTGGTGGCCTGCCCAGAGCCCCTTTGAGGTTATGGTGGGGGCTGTCCTTACTCAGAACACTGCTTGGAAGAATGTGGAACAGGCCATAGCCAACTTGAGTGAGGCTGGGGTGCTGGACCCTAGAGCATTGTTCTCTGTCTCTTCCCAGGTCTTGGAGGAGCTTATCAGGCCGGCGGGTTTTTACAGGCTCAAGGCATCCAGGCTAAGATCTTTGGTTGAGTATATCTTGGATCGTTATGGGGGAAGGGTGGAGCTCATGGCCCGTGAGCCTGGGTGGCTTCTTAGAAAGGAGCTCCTCTCCATTCATGGTATAGGAGAGGAGACTGCGGATTCCATTCTCCTTTACGCTCTGGATAAGCCCTTTTTTGTGGTGGATACTTACACCAGACGCATCCTCACTAGGCAGGGGGTGATCAAGGGACGGGAGCCTTATAGCGAGATTCAGCGCCTCTTTATGGAGAGCCTCCCGGCAGACGTGGAGCTTTACAAAGAGTACCATGCCCTGCTGGTGGAGCTGGGTAAGAGGTACTGCAAGACAAGAGGTCCCCTCTGCTTAGAGTGTCCTCTCTATCTGGAGGTGGGGTGTGGGTAGGGTTAGGCCCCTTCCTCCTTCTCTGGTGAGTAAGATTGCCGCCGGCGAGGTGGTGGAAAGGCCTGCTTCTGTGGTGAAGGAGCTGGTGGAGAACAGCATGGATGCAGGGGCTTGTCAAGTGGAGGTGGAGTTGGAGGATGGGGGACTGAGGCTTGTCAGAGTGGTAGATGATGGGGAGGGCATGGAGGAAGAGGATGCCCTTCTTGCCTTAGAGGAGTATTCCACCAGCAAGATAGCCACTATCCAGGACCTCTCCTGTATCACCACTTTGGGTTTCAGGGGTGAAGCTCTCCACGCCATTGCTGCTGTCTCCCGCTTCACCCTCTTCACCAGCCCTGGGGGTCTGGGTACTGTGGTCAAGGTGGAAGGTGGGGTTTTAAAATCCGTGTCAAAAAAGCCTAGGAGTAGGGGAACTACTGTGGAGGTGAGGGACCTCTTCTTCAACCTTAGGGCTCGCCGCCGTTTTCTGAGGTCTTCGGCTACAGAGCGGTCCCACATCCTCCAGGTGATGAAAGAGTATATACTGGCCTATCCCAAAGTCCGTTTTCTTCTCAGGGAGAGGGGAGAAGTGCTCCTGGAAGCGCTTCTCGGGGATCTGAAAGAGAGGGCGGCTGCCCTCTGGGGATTGAAGCCGAAGGATATTCTCTCACTTGAGGCTCAGGATGGTTCCATGAGGCTGGAAGGGGTGCTGGCTGCTCCCCATTTTACCAGGAGGGATGCTAGGGGGGAGTTTTTCTTTGTTAATGGCCGTCCCGTAAAAGATCGGCTCCTTGCCGGGGCCCTTATGGAGGGGATGCGAACCCGTTTGGTGAAGGGGGAGTATCCCTTTTGTGGACTCTTTCTTAGCATCCCTCCAGAGGATGTGGATGTCAACGTTCATCCCTCTAAAAGGGAGGTGAAATTTAGGCGCCCTTATGAGGTGGCTTCTCTGGTGAAGAGGGGAGTGGCAGCGGTCTTGGGTGGACCCTCTTCAACGGGGTCTGCAGAAAGCCCTTCTTATTCCTCTCACCTTGGGCTTTCTTTGCAGGGGAGGATGGAGAGGGTGGAGGAGGTCAGAATGCCCTTTTCCCTTCCTTCATGGCGTTTTTTAGGGGAGTATGCTGGACTCTTTTTCTTGGTAGAGATGGAGGGGGACCTAGTGTTGGTGGACAAGCATGCCCTGCATGAGAGGATGCTCTACGACACCATTAGGGAGGGTTGGGAAAAACGGGGAAGAGTGAGACTTCTCTTGGTGCCTCTTGAGTTTTCTATGGAGGAGACGGAGTTTTCCAGGTTGATGGGGACCAGGGAGGTGCTGGAAGGGATGGGCTTTCGCTTTCAATTGAAAGGGGAGGGCTTGTGTGAAATAAAAGGGGTGCCCCAGTGGTTTCAGGGAGATGCCGTGGCCTTTTTCCGATCCTGGGCAGCGGAGGGTGAGGTTGTGGGAGAGGAAGAGCTAGTGGCCAGGGCAGCTTCCTTGGCTTGTAGAGAGGCTGTGAAGGCTGGCGATGCCCTGAGCGTGGACCAGATAGATAGGCTGCTGGCCTTTTTGGAGTCTCGGGGGCTGGACCTGACCTGTCCCCATGGGAGGCCCGTGGCAGTGAGGCTTTCCAAGGGAGATGTGGAGCGACTCTTTAAAAGGAGGATCTGATGTTGGACAGGAAGCTCTTGAAAGAGACAGTGGGTCTCTACTCCGAGTTGTCTCTCATTCATATGGTTTCAGCCTGTAAGGCCATGTTGAAGGAGGGAATTCCCGAGGATCTCTCCTCTCTGATGGATCATATCAGGCTTTTGAAAGATATGGGAGAGTTGCTCTCCCGAACCCTGGACACCATCTACGCCGTAGAGGATATAGATGAAGATTTGGGAGAGGATTGGGAGGAGGGGGGTTTATGAGGCTCACCAGATACTACATGCCTACCTTGAGGGAGAAGCCTGCCGAGGCAGAGATCGTTAGTCATCAGCTCATGCTCCGGGCGGGAATGATTCGCAAGCTGGCCTCTGGTATCTACTCTTTCCTGCCTTTGGGATATCGAGTGGTGAGGAAAGTGGAGGAGATTGTCCGCCAGGAAATGAACGCCAAAGGGGCCTTGGAAGTCTTTCTTCCTGTGGTCCAGCCTGCTGAGCTTTGGAGAGAGACGGGGCGGTGGGACCGATTCGGCAAAGAGCTTCTTCGCTTCGAAGATAGGGGGGAAAGGGAGTTCTGTCTGGGCCCTACTCATGAGGAGGTGATAACCGATCTGGTGAGAAACGAGCTCAGGTCTTACCGTCAGCTCCCTGTCAATCTCTACCAGATTCACATCAAGTTTAGGGATGAGATTCGACCCCGTTTCGGTCTCATGAGGGCCCGGGAGTTTATCATGAAAGACGCCTATAGTTTTGATGCTGACGAGGAGGGGCTCAACAGGAGTTACGAGGATATGTACGACGCCTACAATCGTATCTTTCACCGTTGTGGCCTCAAGTTCACCGCGGTGGAGGCTGACACTGGAGCCATAGGTGGGGATGTCTCCCACGAGTTCATGGTCTGGGCTGACACGGGAGAAGACGTGATAGTGGGCTGTTCTCAGTGTGGTTACGCTGCCAATTTGGAGAAAGCGGAGTTTCGGGTTCCTAAAGGGAGAGGCGACGAGAAGGAGAAGTCCTTGGAGAAGGTCTATACCCCCGACATGAAAACGGTGGAGGAGGTGACGGGTTTTCTGGGGGTGTCTCCTTCCCAATTGGTGAAAACCCTTCTTTACAGTACTGATAAAGGGTTTATAGCCCTTCTTATCCCCGGTGACAGGGAGGTGAATGAGACCAAAGTGGCCCGGTTGTTGGGCATGGAGAAGCTGGAGTTGGCAGCCTTTCGCGATGTAGAGGAACTCACAGGGGCTCCGGTAGGCTTTGCTGGTCCCATTGGCCTGGGAGGGGTGAAGTTGGTGGCAGATAGGCTCCTGGAGGGGGTGAAAAACGTGGTGGTGGGTGCCAACGAAGAGGACTATCACTACGTCAACGCCAACTGGGGCCGAGATTTCCTTCCCCACGTGGTAGGGGACATTGTGAAGGCCCTGCCCGGGGATCCCTGTCCCAGGTGTAGTGCGCCTCTGGAGTTTTCCAGGGGGATTGAGGTTGGTCACATCTTCAAGCTAGGCACCAAGTACAGCGAAGCCATGAGAGCTTACTTTTTGGATGCCCAGGGCCAGGAGAGGCCTTTCGTTATGGGATGCTACGGTATAGGGGTAACCAGGACAGCAGCAGCGGCTATTGAGCAGCACCACGATGAAGACGGCATTATTTGGCCCATATCCATAGCACCATACGAGTGTTACCTTCTGCCTACCAATACGAACCGACAGGATATAAGGGAGGCGTCTGAGAAGGTTTACCAGGGTTTGGTGGAGAAGGGAGTGGAGGTTTTGCTTGACGATAGGGAAGAACGGGCTGGCGTGAAATTCAAAGACGCCGACCTCATAGGGGTTCCCATTAGGCTCACCTTTGGTGAACGGGGCATCAAGAGGGGGGTCTGTGAACTCAAACTTCGCCGTGAGGAGAAGAGCGTGGAGGTGCCTTTGGAGAGGGCGGTAGAAGAGGTAATGACCCTCAGAGACTCCCTCTTTACGGAGGTGAGGCCCTGAGGCACTTTCTTTTTCTCTTCCTTTCTTTGGTTCTTTGGGGATGCGCCACCCAAGGTGTCCTTCCCCGGACTCCTTCGTTGGGGGATCAGAGGGAGTGTCGGGAGAAGCTGGCCTTGCTGCAGGAGGAGCTGGAGCTGGAAAGGGTCAAAGCTGCCTGGCTCCAGACTCTGTTGGAGCTGAAAGAGGCTGAGGGAGAGAGCCTTCCTTCTCCACCTGCCACCTATGGAGAGGCTGTAAACGTACTTTTTCCCTCCAAACCTTGGGTTCCTGCCCTTTTCTGTCAGGCCTATTTGGATATGAGGGAAAGAGATCCGAGGGCTTCAAATACCTTCAAAGCCTTCGTGGAGCGCTACCCACACCATCCCCTGGCCGATGATGCCCTCTACTACATGGCTCAGGAGGCACTTCGTCTGGGGGATCGGAAGAAGGCCCTGGCCTTGCTGGGAAAGTTGGTGGAGACCTATCCACATGGAGATAGGGTCTCTCAAGCCAAGTTAAAAATAGGGTTGATTTTAGTGGGGGAGGGTAGGATAAAAGAAGGAGAGATAGAGATAGAAGAGGTATTGGAGGGGTCTCCTTACACCCTGGGAACACAAGAGGCAGAGGCCCTTCTCAAAAGGGGGGGAAGATGAGGGTAAAAGGGTATGTGATAGGTGTGGTGGCGATAGTGGTCCTTTCCTTGGTGGCTGGGTCGGGATGGACCAAGGAGCTGAAGAAGGTGGAGAAGGGAGCTTATTACGTGGTGAAGAAGGGGGATACCCTG
>Ga0190315_1001112_pt1 | contig 11342 bp, 1 predicted proteins | sample 48701101_MG_FD_161673 | JGI IMG/M metagenome (GOLD analysis project Ga0190315, IMG submission 161673) | Hydrothermal vent sediment bacterial communities from Southern Trench, Guaymas Basin, Mexico - 4870-11-0-1_MG | ecosystem: Environmental > Aquatic > Marine > Hydrothermal vents > Sediment ...
TTTGGCAGGAAGTCGGTTTCCGTGGTCGTTCCGTCTCCCCAGCTGATGAAGTATTTGATTGCATCGCCATCGTTATCCGTAGCAACGATCGTGAAGCTGTAACTCTCGTTGACATATCCGGAGGATGGTCCATCTATGGATGGTTCGTTTGGAGGATAGTTGTAAGCCTTGGCAATTATTGCCGTGGTTTGAGCAGATGATGTCGCATTGAGATCATCTTTCACTTCGAGTATCACGGTATAGTTTCCCGCAACCTGATATGTATATTCTGCATAAGGAGTTGCAAGCCATTCCGTATCCCATGTTCCGTCTCCATCAAAGTCCCATCTGTACTCGATTGTGGAGTTCTCTGGATCGTGGCTTCCGCTCGCGTTGAATGTTATCACGGTTCCGGCTATTCCGTAGTATGGTCCACCTGGGTCAGCTACTGGTGGATTGTTTGGTGGTGTTTCTTCAACAGGCCCTCCAGTACTTGCTCCACCACCGGTTGTTCCTCCTGTAGCTCCTCCACCGGTGGTGCCTCCGGTACTGCCTCCGCCCGTTCCACCACCGGTACCTCCCCCACCGGATGATGGTTTGCTCTTTGTGGTGAAGGTCCATACATCGCCTTCGCTCTTCTCTCCGTGTTCGTCCCATGCGACTATCCTCCAGTAGTATGTTTCACCATAGTTCAGGGATGGAGTATAACTTGTTGATGATTGATTGTCTGATACCTTTGGTGGATTGCTACTTGTTCCAAAATAAACGTCATAGGTAAGATTGTCCCCATCAGGGTCGATGCATTGCCATGAGAGTGTTACATCTATGTCTACGCCCGTTGCACCATTTGCTGGAGATGGGTATGATGGTTTGTCTGGCGGGTGGTTTTCCCCAGATGTCCATACGTGGAGATCAATATAGTAGACGTAAACGTTATGCTCTGTGATGAAAGTTTTATTCACCGGATAGTTATTGCCATTCACAACAACTGTGAATGTGCCTGTTTCGTTATCTTCTGCTGAGAAGTCAATAATATAATATCCATCATCGAATAATTCCTTTGCCGGGATATCCTGACTGCTCATATGAAGAATAACCTGATCGGGTTTTGTAACGACCCCATTGACATAAACATACCCTCTAACTGTCCGTGGATATGCCGCAAACACCGGAAGGGAGAGAATGGATAGTATCATTAACGCCGATATGATAACTGCTATACATTTACATCTCATCTTTGAAACTCCCCGCATTTTATGTTGACCATCGGTTGGATGGTATTTATAGATATCGTTACACATCTTACCCATTTATCTCTCTCCTCCCAAGATTATTCAAGGGAGCACTCCTCTACCCGAGGGGAGGACAGGAATATTTGAACTGCGCCATTGTATAGTTCACGTTTCCCGCAGCATCCTCCGCAAAGGCATGTATTATATAGATGTGGTCATCTTCCCACTCCGGTATATCTCTATAACTCCAGTTTCCATCTGCGTAACTGCACTCCAAGTCCACTGGCTGAGTAGTCCATGCAGAGCCGTTCCAGTATAGAGATGTGCTACCGTTCTCAATCCTTATGTATACCCTATCCACAAACGTCTCTCCATCCCCAGCTGTACCATTGATTTCTAATGGTTCTCCGCAGGTGTATGTCTCTTCATCAACTGGACATTCTATCGTTATATCTGGTTGTATTGCATCATATGTAAAGGAGATGTTAGCGGTGGATTCCTTGTTTCCTGCAAGGTCTGTTGCCTTTGCCGTGACATAATATGTGACACCGCTTTCGTAATCGGAATCCTCTGGATCCAATTTACTGAGGTTCCATGTGTCGGTTAATCCTGTCTGGTCTATAATCTCCCAGTACTTCTCGCTCTGCCACACCCCTGAGTTGAAGTTCCAGTAATAGATGGTACCTGTTGAGTTCGTGAAGTTGAGGCATACCTCTACATAGTCGAGAGCGTAGTCATCTTCCGTTCTTCCAGTTATGTTAGGTGCCGTATTTACATACGGACTGATGAAGTCTATATGCGATTTCGGTGGCTGGTCGTCGTAGACAAAGATTATAGTATCAGTAGCTGAGCATCCGAGATTATCCACAGCCATGGCGGTTATCTTTATGTGGTGTCCGCTTCTTCCGCTCATGTTTATCGACTGGGTATCGAGATACTGCCAGTAATCTGTTCCATCACACAGCAGCCAGCATGGCGATGTCTGCCATGCCGAGCCGTTCCAGTAGTTGGCACAGCAGGGTACATCAAGATCCTCTATCATTATCTTGACGTAAGCTATGCCCATAACATCAAAAGCCGTTCCCGATATGTTCTGTGCGAATTCATTGATAAGTGAATTGTTCACTGGATATGTTATATTGATGTAAGGCGCCGCATCATCGATGTAGAATCTTGTCTCGGTCCCGTTCATGTGTATCCAGTATTCTTTACCAGGATCCATGGTGTACAACGATTGATGAGAATCTCCAGGAACATAGCTAGACCAACCACTGGTGTTGTTATTACTATTATTGGCCTCATAGTAGAACACAACATCATAGTATCCATTGAGAGAAGTGAGTACCTTCTCAACGGAGTCGTCACAGAGGGACATGTGAGGCAGTATCAGCCTGTTCCATCCATTCTGCATCCACTGGTCCCACACAACCGGGCTGAGTATTCTCACATTCAGGCAAGGCGCCGGCTGGTAGTTGCCCGCCTCATCCTCAGCAGATGCACAGAGTGTTATCTCTGTACCATTCTGGTATTTATAGATATCAACATCTGCATAGAAGTAGCCATCCGTACTGTTGTATACAACCGGATACCATAGTGTTGGTGCATCTCTCCTTCCACCCGGAATCCAAAGGCTAACTGCCAAGTTCTCTTTGCTGGTTTTATCATCTGAGGCATCTATCTTTACTTTCAGATAGCCTCTATTAGTTTCGTTTACCTCTATTACATCTCCATGATTTGGATAGACTATATGTATATATGGATCGGATTCGTCCATGTTATCTGTAGCTACCATTATCATCATAGAGTATCCGACATTTCCAGCCTCATCAATAGCCTTTATCATTAAGTAGTGCGACCCATCGTATGTTGTCGTACTGTCCCATAGATAATAATCATTGGATGTTGGATATTCCGCTCCATCGATTATGACATATCTCTCCGCTATATTGTGAGCATCGTTTACATTGAACGTTATATTGACGATACCACTAACGATTGATCCAGGCGATGGATTTGTTATGGTAATTGATGGTGGGGTGTTGTCTATCAGAAGCTTTTTACATGTACCAGCAACATTAATTCCACCATAGGCATTTCCTGCACGATCGTAGGCTATTGCATACACATAATATTTCCCATCTACATATTCAGTGGTATCAAGCACATAGATGTAATAGCCATTGTTGCCCACGGTTATTGTAGCAAGGTGGATTCTCTCATCTTTTCCCACTGGTTTTATCTGGAATACAACTTTTTCTATACCATTCGTATCACTAGCCGTTGCATTGAGTAACAAACTTCCCGATATTGGATGAGTCCATCCCGTTGTCTTGTTTGCCCGCAAGGTAACATTTGGTGGTGTATTGTCAACATAGACCGTTATATTGGTGGCATTTATGCTGTTTCCAGCAGTATCAAAGACCGTTGCTCCTAAGGTATGGGCACCATCAGATACAGATGTTGTATTCCAGTACATTATCCATGGTGCAGCATAATCTACACCCAGTGGAGAACCATCGCAATAGAATGTAACGTTGCTTACGTTTATGGCATCTCCGGCAGATACCTCTATTGTAACATTTCCTGATACATATTCTCCATCGTCTGGTCTGACTATTACGGCATTATCAGGTGCCTGATTGTCTATAATGATTGTAACTCCATCACTTGTGTTAACGTTTCCAGCATCATCATATGCTGTTATCGTGAGGATCCACTCGCCATTTGGATATTGTGTAGTATCAATTGTAAAGCTTGGGTTTGAAGATGTGCTTGTTGATATGAGATCTGTACCTATATAAAGCTCAACTATCTCGAGATGATTGTCGGTTGCTTGGGTCGTCACATTTATTGTTCCTCTCACAACCTTTCCATCCGATGGAGATGTTATCTCTGCTGTTGGTGGAGTGTTGTCTACGGTTACATCTGCTGAGTCTGTATCACTGTTTCCAGCGATATCTGTGGCGGTTACATGTATGGTTGCATCGAAATCACCAGATGTGTTTACTAGAGTGCATTGACATGAATAGGTGTTTCCGGATTCCAATGTCATTTCTATTGCTCCCGCACCTAATGCCGAGCAGTCTGCAACTACGCTATCGATATTCTCCTCTGTAACATTTGCCTTTATTGTGATTGTCTGTCCCTCTCTGACTGTGTGTTGATCTGTTGGATAAATTATTTGTATGTCAGTTATTGTGGGTGGTGTTGTATCTTTTGTTATGATTGCTGTCTCAAATGGTCCCCAGTTTCCTGCTTCATCTTTTGCATGTACGTATATTACATTCTCACCCTCTGATAGTAAGGAGTTGTCTATTGTACCATTTATGTCCTCAGTTGTTTCATTCCATTCACCATCGGTTACATCTAATGAGCGTCCATTTCCTGGTGCTCCTACAGAGTTAATGAAGTATTCTGCCTCGCTGATTATACTCTCGGTATTTGTTGCAGTGGCTGTAAGTGTAACGTCACCTGTGGAAACAGTGTCTGGGCTAACTGTCAGATTCTCAATTATTGGTCCGGCAGTTGGGATAACAGTGTAATGATAATATGGCAATCCGTCATTATCTGCATTTCCTGCTTCGTCAATCAGAACAGCAGTTACATTATATACTCCAGGTTGTTCATTTTCTGGTATTGGATATTCATAATAATATGTACCGTCGTTGTTGTCTATCAATCCCTGCGAATCTACAACTTTATAACCTGTCTCGTTGGTTATGGTTATTGTACCAATCAAACCCGTCTCATTGTTCTTTTCTTTGACTGTCAATACGAGGGTGGTACCCGCTATCACAACGCCATCATCATCGTTTGATGTTATGCTCTCTATTTCTGGTGCTGTTGTGTCGAGTATGAAGTAGCATGTGCTTGACCAATCTCCTATCGTTCCACCAGTATATATTATTGCAACATGCCAGTACCATCTACCATCATCCAGAGATGTAATTGTATAGGAAGTTCCTGTAACATTAGCATAGTAAACATTTGTAGTGAAATTAATATCTGTGCTCCATTCCACGCGATAGTTCTCATAATCCCTTACTTGGTTCCACACAAGTGTTATAGGTGTGCCATTGAACACAGCTCCACACTCTGGGGATACTAAAGTCGGATGCTCTCCAACCTCATCATGCACAATAAATGTCTCGTTGTCAAGTGCCATATTTCCAAGACAATCGAATGCTCTTATCTCTAGATAGTGCTTGCAGTGCTCACTGAGGGTGATGTTACTTGTATAGTTCATCCATTCTGTCCAGTTACCGAGGAACCATATTCTGTACTGTATTGTTACTTCCTTACATGGACAACATCCTAGGTCGTATGCTGTTACATTGATTGGAGTCTCACTCGTTACCCACCATGTTCCATTGTCATCTTGCAAGCTCGGTTCACCCACTGTCTTGTTTATGACAGGTGGGGTATTGTCAACATAGAAGGTTTCATTGTGATAGGCCGTGTTGCCCAAGTCATCTATTGCCGTTATATTTATCCAGTGTTCACATTCTTTTGGTATGAAGATAGGACCTATGTGTGCCCAATCATCATCTACATGTACGCGATAGCCATCTATTGGCTGCTTGGTTGTTGCATTGTAGATGTCTACATAAAGGTCAACTGATCCTACTATACATGGACCTATACCGCCATCTGTTGCGTTTATCCAGATTGGTGTATCTGAAGTTACACAAACTCCATGATGGGCTCCATAGATAGTTCCATTATTTCTACCAATGAGATCATAGGCTATGTTACCTCCGTCGTTGAACTTCCACCAACTTACCAGACCATCTCTTACCACATCACCTTGATAATTCTTCAATATCTCAGACTGTGATAGAGATCTATTGTAGATGCGCACCTCGTTTATGCAACCTTTCATGTATTTTACATTGAGATGACTATAGCCTATACCCAAGTCACCGCTATTTGTACTAACGTTTCCTGATCCGCTGATACTACCTGCAGGGGAACCGTCTATGTAAAAGGCACCGTTACCATCTTTGAATGTGACAGCTATGTGGGTCCACCTGTTTAGAGGCATAATAGTCGATGATTTTCGAGTTATCAGTCTGTGTGTTTCGTTCCCATATTCAAAGTACAAGTACGGTTTTCTATCGCTGGAGGAGATGGATATATACACCCTATATCCCGAGTATAATCCCCCGTAAGACCTTAATTTGTCAACTATCGGGTGGAAACCTTTCGAGTGGATTATTACCCATGCTTCTATGGTAAGATTATCTGTTAAATTTAGAGTATCACTGCATGGGACTATCACTTTGTCATCATATCCATCAAAGCATAAACCACAACAGTTTGGCTCACCAACGGTTTTGTTAATAATCGGTGGTATGTTATCAACATAAACGGTTTCATTGTCCCAATTTATGTTGCCCAAGTCATCTCTTGCTGTTACATTTATCCAGTGCTTACAATCCTCCGGTATGGTAAATTGTATATGTGCCCATCCATTATCTATATCATCCTCATAATATGTCCACTGTCCGGTCTTGAATGAATAGACAGAGACGTTCAGATAAACTGACCCTACTATACATGGATCTGTACCGTTATCTGTTGCATTTACCCAGATTGGTGTATGAGAGGTTATGAAGAGCATTCCGCTCTTGTTGTATTGCGGATTACCTATTGTTTTGTTTATGATTGGTGGTGTGTTATCAACATAGAAGGTTTCGTTATCTACAACTCTGTTTCCTAAACAGTCTTCAGCGGCTATTTCAAGGTAATGCACACAATCTCCACTAAGTGTTATGTTCTTAGGAATGTGATCTGTTATCTCATACCATTGACTCCATTGTCCCTGATAAAATACCCGATAAGATACATTTGTTAAATTGTTACAACATCCCTGTTCCGTCACATTTATTGTAATATTTGTATTTGAAGTTATATAATAATCTGGGTTGTGATTGCTGCCTAGCATCTTTGGCTCGCCTACAGTCTTATTTATCTTTGGAGGTGTATCATCGACATTAAAGGTGTAGTTCTTCCATGCTTTATGTCCAAGACAATCATAAGCAGTTACATTCAACCAGTGATGACATTCGCTGTTAAACGTAAATGTCCTTTCATATGTTAATGGATAATCCTCAATGTAGATAACATTCCATCCCGTACCATTGTTCCATTTTATGGTTAAATTCTTACAACATCCAGTATCTGTAACATTAAATGTTATTGGAGTGCGGGTAGTGACACAGTACTCGTCTGCACTTATAGTGCAGTTTGGGCTTCCCACTATGATTGTTATATTGGGTGTGCTGTTATCCACATAAACGGTTTCATTGTCCCAATTTATGTTGTCCAAGTCATCTCTTGCTGTTACATTTATCCAGTGCTTACAATCCTCCGGTATGGTAAACTGTATATGTGCCCATCCCTTATCTGTAGAATTCTCATAATATGTCCACTGTCCGGTCTTGAATGAATAGACAGAGACGTTCAGATAAACTGATCCTACCATACATGGACCTGTACTGTTATCCGTTGCATTTACCCAAATGGGTGTATATGGTGTTATACAATAATAAGTGGCTGGGTCCTTTGTACATTTATGCTCACCTATTGTCTTGTTGATGATTGGTGGAGTATTATCGACATAAACGGTTTCGTTGTGCCAGTTTATATTGCCCAGATCATCTATGGCTGTTATATTTATCCAGTGTTCACATTCTTTTGGTATGAAGATAGGACCTATGTGTGCCCAACCATCGGAAACATTGTCCCATTTATTGTATATCAATACAGGTGTTGGTTTCGATGCATTGTAGACTTTTACATTGAGATGGACTGATCCAACTATGCATGGATCTGTACCATTATCTGTTGCATTCACCCAGATTGGAGTATTTGATGTTATGAAGAGTTTTCCGCTCTTGTTGTGCCATGGTTCTCCTATAGTCTTGTTAATAATTGGTGGTACGTTATCAACGTAATAGACCTGATGCTGCACACACCCGTAATTTCCAACATTATCTATCGCAAAGTAGTAAACATCATGCTGACAATCTGATAGAAATTGTATTCCGTTTCCATATGGATACCACCAATAGTTGTCGATATTAGGTGCATCTATGCAGAAGTGATCTGTAATATCTGCTCCATTTACTGCCCCTGCATCACCAGGTTGTGGATACTGCTCTACCTGGCCGTCATTATCGCTATCCCACTCATATCTCCAATACATACCATACAGACCTGAATTGCATGTTGTGTTTGGCATATCGTTTACATCCAAGTTAAATGGTGTATTGCATTTCAAATAGCCAGCAGCTGGTTTAACCTTTAATCTCGCTACTGCATATGTGCTATATGGCGCATAGGAGGCATTTTGATCGATGTAGAATACAATTCTATCAACAATAATAGTAGGTGTACCATCCACAATGGTATTTGCTATATTTGAAAAGTTCACATTTACACTAACAACACCATTACCCGAACCCAATGTTTCCACTCCAACAAGGTGGTGGTATCCAACTTGTTGACCATCGAGCCAGAAGGAAACATCCCCTTCTTCTCCCGCAAACAGTGATCTGACTTCAAAGTAACTCAACTGATACGGTCTGTTGAATGTAATTTCAATTCTCTCTGCCCCATTTATATTCCTGATATCGATTTCATCGGGCTCACCACCGTCGACGCCTAATCCCCTTATTCCGCGGTGCGTTAAATCGGCGCTATTTCCATCAACATATGCCGATACTTCAGCATCTCCATTAAGTAGTGACCAACTATTTGTATTCAGATGTGAAGTGGCACTGCCAGTTGACCAGCTCGACGTATCCCCGTCAACACCTTCAAAGTTATCCTCATACAAGAAACTGATGTTTCTCTCTTCAAGTGGGTAATATCCAGTTAATGGATGAGTCTTCTCTATAATAGGTGGCTCTATGTCTACACGGTGTTGTTGTTTCCAGTGCTCTTCGGAATTGCCTACATTATCTGTTCCCCACCATTCAAGTTCATAAAATCCACTCTTTTTGAAATGGTATTCGTATTCAATTATGCCTTCTGTGTCATTTAAATCCTCGTTACTTTGGTCCTCCACAACTATCGTTTCGATGACGTTTGTTGGTTCAGAAATGTTACAGGTATCTGGCTTCCACCAGACCATTATGGTAATATTGTGTACACCTGTACCATTTTCCAAACAGCATTTATCTGACGATTTAAACAAAATAGGTGTCACACCACTAGACCACGGTGGTTGAATGATTCCAGCCCCATATTCTGGACAACCTACAGTTTTATTTGTTGTAGGTGGACATTTGTCAACAAATAGATCTTTTGAATACATCCCATCGCTGTATCCTTCATAATCCCAGCATTGATATCTAATTTGATGGAAACATGTTTCATTCAGATACAATACCGCATGGACTTTTCCATCAGTTACCCCATCATCTCCATCGTACACAGTAGTATCATATTGAGGTAAATGTTGCCATTTGATTTGGGATGCGTTAAGATCCGGTGCCAGCCATACCGAATACGTTATATAGTGACTTCCTGATACACCTATATCACAGGTACAGTTGCAATCGCCTCTATCTGTGGAGTTAATCCATATGGGTGTGTATGGACCCACCACATCGTATAGATTGCTTCGCCATACTCTCTGGACTTTTGGATTACCAATTTCTATCGTCTGTATAGGTGGTGTTGTATCGTTTAGCCATGGTCTATAATCAACATATGCAGTTACATTATCTCCATGCCCATTTGAATTGTTGTAATCTGGAAGAGTTGCAGATGCATCATGATCATCGTGTGGTCCACTATTTGATCCCCACCAGTTGTATTTTGCATCTATTAGACTTGGAGATGTATTATTTAATCCCATTTCTGTGTTCCCGTATATGTTATTACAGTGTATTATATTGAAGGGGCCAATTGATCCAGTTCCATTAGTGACATAAATTCCTACTTTATTGTTACATATGTTGTTATTTATTATCGTATTGTTTTCTGGTCTATCTCCAACCCATCCAGTATAGCTAATCTTCAATCCATAATTATCATTGTTTGAAATATTACAGTTTTCGATGGTAACATTCTGAGCAGATGAAAGAACTATACCATTGGGCAGATTCGTTACGTTTTGCTGTGTGATGAGGGTGCCAGCTGAATTTGCACCCCATACAACGATGCCCCAACACCATGTATTTGAATCGTAGTAATAATTTCCTCCTCCAAACAGATTCAATGTTCCTCCAACTAAATTCGAAATTGTATTTTGAGTTATAGTGTTGTTCGGGCTTCTATCGACTGCTATAGCATAAATTCCTATGTCATGAACATAGTTATTTCTTACTGTATTGTTGTGTGCACCTTCAGCACCGTAGATATTTATTCCTATATAACCGATGTCATATATTTCATTATTTTCTATTAGATTTCCTGAAGCGGTGCTTTGAAAAAGGATTCCATATTCCGTTTGATTTGAAATTTCGGGTTGATTTAAGTTCCCCACAATAATATTGTTTTTAACTGTGTTATTGTTACCCTCTATTCTGATTATCTTGTTTTCGTATTTTTCATCGGAATAGTCTATTACTGTAAAGCCTTCAAATGTACAACCATCTGCTTTAAAAACAATCCCTCCATACGAGGTACCCTGTCCTGTCACATTTATAATGGTATTTGCGGCACCATATTCTGATTGAATGGATAAGTTATTTTTATTGATTATGAGTTGCTCATTGTATGTTCCATTTGCAACAATTATCGTATCTCCATCGCTTGCACTGTCTATCGCCTGTTGTATTGTCGGACAATCATCAGGGACATAAATGGTGCTTCCGCCGCCTCCGTCATTTGCATTCGCTATGGGTATGGAGTGCATGGCAGAGATGATCACCATCAAAAACATACCAGCGATCATGCCCGCGACCAACACATACTTATGATTTGCTCTACAACCGCCTTTTTCATTACTCATTTCCTATTCACCTCCAATTCTTCACCTGTTTTTCCTCCCCCAAGTCGTCCCCCGAAGGGTATGGATTGTGGGGTCCGACTGTGGTCTCACGTAATAAACTTGTGTCATATTTAAATATTGTGGTGTATTATAAAATAAATCAAAAACAGATAATACTTTACCTC
>Ga0190315_1001113_pt1 | contig 11337 bp, 13 predicted proteins | sample 48701101_MG_FD_161673 | JGI IMG/M metagenome (GOLD analysis project Ga0190315, IMG submission 161673) | Hydrothermal vent sediment bacterial communities from Southern Trench, Guaymas Basin, Mexico - 4870-11-0-1_MG | ecosystem: Environmental > Aquatic > Marine > Hydrothermal vents > Sediment ...
GATCAATGGGTCATCCATCGACATGAACAGAATATTCTCTTTTCGTGTGCCGCCCTGTAAGAGATGATCTATCAATTGATACATGAGCGTGGTCTTCCCAACGCGCCGCGGACCGATGATTGCAGTAATACGCTCTTTATCAAGCAGACTCACCAGTTCATCGAATTCGCCCCTCCTGTTCGGCTGCAAGAAAACCGGGGCAACCGCACCGGTCCTCCACCATTCATTCACCTCTTGCAGGTATCGTATGGGCTCCATGGAGTATGTATCTTCGCCTATCTTCTTATATGTTTCCATTATACTCGACATAAAGCCGGATTTTTGTCGAGTAGAGTCGATAAGTTATTGTACAGTAAACTTTATATTACAACATCAACAGTGACCTGCCTCCTTCCTAAAGTACGAGGCGGCGAACACAGGAGAGATAAATATATGAGAAAGAATAGAACATACTCACTGACCAGTATCCTCGTGATGCTGGCACTACTGTCGCTTTCATCCCCGATAGCGGCACAAGAAGAGAGTATCGAATCAGTGACAGAATCGGTAGACAACCTCGGAACAGCCCTGACCTTTGTCTGGCTCTTGCTCTGCGGCGGGCTTGTCTTTGATGCATGCAGGTTTCTCGCTCGTTGAAGCCGGGTTCACCCGTGCAAAGAACAGTGCAAAGAACACGGCGAACATCCTCATGAAGAACATGATGACAGTCTGCATCGGCGTTTTGATCTACTGGCTTGTCGGCTGGGCGATCATGTACGGCGAGAGTGTCGGAGGAATCTTCGGTTTCAACTGCGGCTCGACCCTTGACGGCAGCGACGCCTACATGAACCTCGTTGTCGCAAACACGTTCCTTGCTGCTGCTGCCGCTGCTGTATCAGTGATGATCATTACATGGATGAAAACAGGCAAGCCAGATCCATCGCTTACCGCAAACGGCGTTCTCGCAGGGCTTGTCGCAATCACTGCACCATGCGGCTCGGTTGAGAACTGGGCAGCGATTGTGATCGGACTCGTTGCAGGTGCGATCGTCTACGCGGGTGTGATGTTTAATGAGGCAGTCTTAAAGGTCGATGACCCGGTCGGTGCAATTGCAGTGCACGGCTACTGCGGCACATGGGGACTTCTCGCAGTCGGGATCTTCTCAGTCGGCATGGGCAATGGAATCCCTGATGGTGCCGTGTATGCGGCAGGTGCACCAGGCTTATTGTACGGCGGCGTGAACCAGTTCATGGTCCAGGTTGTGGGCGCGCTTGCAGCCGTCATCTGGGCATTCGTGGCAGGCTTGATCGTATTCAAGCTGATTGACGTGGTCATAGGGCTGCGGGTCTCTGAGAGAGAGGAGTTTGAAGGTCTGGACGTCACTGAACATGGAATACGGGCATACCCCGAGTACATAACCGAATGAGGTGAGGAAGATGACTGAAATGAGAAAGGTCGAGGCGATAATACGCCCGATGAAGAAGCAATAGGAAACCATGAGGGCGATGACTTCCCGATACTGAAAGGGCGGGAGCGGATGATGCAGGCAGAGTTTGCGGGCAGCTTTGGACAGGCATTCACAGACATGTACGGCGACTTTGAGGGGACGCTTCAGGATGTCCTCGCTATGGAACTCAACAACAACTACAGAAGGGCGATCTTTGTTGCAACTCTGAACGCGGTGATGCGAAACCTCGGTCTGATCGAGGGAAGCGTTCACTGCAAGGACAAGGGTCCCGAGGAGTGCGGTCTGGATCTGGTCGAGTTTCTTGAGGGGCGCAGGGGGTCAAGGATCGCACTGGTCGGATTTCAGCCGGTGCACGCACGGCGCTGTTCTGAGCGGCATGATCTCAAGATACTGGATATGGACCCGGAGAATATCGGAAAGGAGAAATTCGGTGTTGTGGTGCTGGATGGAGGTGCGGAGGCGGAAGAGGTGCTGGAGTGGTGCGATCTGGCGCTTGTTACGGGAACAACAGTCGTCAACGGGACGCTTGAGCCGATACTTGAGATGGCGGGAGAGAAGGCGGTCTTTTATGGGATCAGCATCGCGGGGGTCGCGGAGTTGCTCGGGCTCGAGAGGTTCTGTCCGCGATCGACGTGATGTTGGGTGATTTGCATGCGCTGACGGGATGCCAAGTAGTAGTATAGGGCGTCGAACTCGGCTCTGGTCTTAAATATGGGACATGGTGCGGATGGATGGACTTTCATGTCGGAATAGTTAATAAGACCCAAAACAATTATCTTTAAAATGAAAATTTTGCGGGAGGTCTAATATGCCCAAACCATATATAGATATTGAGACGGTAGTGAACCTGTTTATGAGCTATTGTGAGGGAAAAAATTATCAAGTTCAGCAATCCAAAGAAGCTGACAACATAAGACTTGAGATATCAAACCTTTCTGATAGGGCGATAGTTAAAATATATAATACTGGTACGGTAGTAGTTCAAGGGAAACAAAATTCTTTAAAAAAAGAAATGAACACACTAAAAGGAGATTTTGAAGCTAACCCACAGTCTTTTCTTGGGGAAGGGGTAGCAGAAATCAAAGCATGTGCGACAAGATATGACATTATGCTACCTGCAATTAGAACAGAGATAAAAGAATCTTTAGATGTACTTGAGGCAAGATTGAAATTTACCGAAAATCCAAAGTCTGGTATCGAATATAGAGCTAAAATCACCAGAAATGATTCTTCGTTAACATTGACGCAATTTAACAATGGCACGTTATTGCTTCAAGGTAAAACAGATAAGCTTTTTGATAGTAGCTGTGACCTGATCGAAAGAATTGCCAATCCATCAGACAAGGAAGTAATAGCCAGATTCATATCAAGCGATGAGAAGAATTTGGGACTTTTTGAAGCTAAATACACCCCTCAACTAATAGAGATTGCTGAAGATAACGTAAAAGAAAAGATAGGGGGTGTTTATGAGTATCTTGAACCTCACGATCAAAAATGGTTTGTAGCATCGGAGTGTCTTTGCTTAACGAAAATTTCTCTTCCAGAGTTCTCTCCTTTAGTAATGCCAGCATCTAAAGCCTTTGAAGGGTTTGCTAAAAAACTTCTTGTTGGGATTGAACTCGTAGAGCCGAACTATTTCAGGACAAAAAATGCCACTTTTTCAATTTTGAATGATAAACAAAACCCCAAAATTAGATCTATTTGTGATAAATATAGAGATGCAGACACATTTCTCAAAAAGATTAGTGTAGGTCTCAATACGTATAGAAACTTTATGATGCATAGCGATGATCGCAAAATTACAAAAATTGACAATCGAGAAGATGCAGAAATGAAAGTCAATGTAATATTTGCAGATACAAAAGAAATATTCGGATATTTCAACGAGATCTACAATTTATTGTCTAAATAAGGGGCGATTTGGTTGGAACGAGGAAATAATCTTATTGAAGTTTACGAAAGTGTGAAATCAAGAATGCAAGTTGAAAATATCAAGGTCTCTAATTACCAATTAATTGACTACGGTTTACAATTCACTGTTTCTTTTCTTGACTGGTCAGGGAAAATTAGAATATATCAAAATAAAAAAAGAATTATTAAAATAGATTATTCGCAACTTGGTAATGGGACAAATGCTGCAAGGATTCAAACGTTGGTAGAAGGCGAAAGGACATCCTCTAATTCAAAAATCCCAAATAATAAGGATATGGATTTTGAATTAGGATTCCCTATAATTGGTACAGACGAGTCTGGAAAAGGTGATTATTTCGGGCCGTTGGTTAGTGCTGGAGTTTATGTAGATGAACAAACTGCAAAAGAGTTGGTTACATGCGGCGTCAAAGACAGCAAGAATCTTAGTGACAAGGAGAATTTAAGGTTGGCTCGAAAAATAACTAAAATATGCAAAAGCCGTTTTGTGATTATTGAAATTTCTCCAGAAAGATATAATTTATTATACGAACAGTTTAAAAAAGAAAAGAAAAATTTAAACACACTACTTGCATGGGGTCATGCAAAAGCAATTGAAGAGATTCTTTCTAAAGTAGATTGTGAAGTCGCAATCGCTGACCAATTTGCGGATGAAAGATTCATTCTTGGTAAACTTCAGGAAAAGGGTAAAAAGCTAAGATTGATACAAATGCATAAAGCTGAACAGAACATAGCCGTAGCCGCAGCATCCATTCTGGCACGAGCAAGATTTTTAGAAAAATTATCTAAACTATCAAATGAATATAAAATTGACTTGCCAAAAGGTGCATCGCAAACAGTTGTAAAAAATGCAAAAAAATTTGTTGATGTGCATGGAAAAGAATCGTTACGAAAAGTAGCAAAATTGCATTTCAAAACAACCAATGAGGTTTTCAGAGAATAAAGGGGCTGTGGCATAATGATCAATCTACCAGAACAGAAACAGAAAGCTAATGAAATTAGAAAAGCAGGGAATTTCGAAGGAGCACTTCTAATCTACAGAAATTTATGGAAAGAAACAGAAGATAAGTTTGATGGCTCCGGACTTCTTCACTGCCTCAGGAAGCTAAAATTATTTGATGAAGCAATTGTTTTTGCCGATGAGCTAATCGCCAAACACCCTGATTTTGATTGGTGTCGAAACGAAGTTATATGGACATACATTTCTGGAAAGCTTAACAAACTTGAAGAAGGGGCACCTCTTGAAAAAGTGGTACAGACAGCCCAAAAAATAATGAATCTTAATCCCGATGGTTTAGCTGCAAAAATAGTGATTTTTAAGGTGTTAAAATCGGCTAAAGCTTCAAATGATTGGGAACTCGTTAACGAGTGGGTAGTTAAAATTGATCCAAAATCTCTCAGTACAGAACCTATGATGGACATGTCAGGTGTGAGAGATTGGAGTGATCAATCTTTCTGGTATAATTACCGTATAAGAGGTCTTGTTGAAACTGGAAATCCAAATGAAGCAATAGCTTTAGTCGATGAAATTTCAGAACGGTATCCTAAACAACGGAAATTATTTTTGCGACTTAAAGCACAGTCATACCTTATTCTTAACAATTTGACTGAGGCAGAGGCGGTTTACCAAAATCTATGTAGTGTATTTAAACCTGATTGGTGGTTGCTTCATGAGTATTCCAAAGTAGTTAGGGATATCGGTCGAAAAGAAGATGCTTTAAAGCTAATGTATCAAGCTGCCAGCAGTAATTCAAAGCTTGCGGTTATGGTATCATTGTTTGAAGATATTGGAATGCTCTGCAAGGAGATAGGAAATAATGAAGAAGCAAGGGCCCACCTCGTTCTATGCAAAAATATTAGATATGAGGAAAGTTGGTCTGTACCTGAGGCAGTATTGGATAGTATCAATGAGTTGAATAAAATCATTGGTGATAATAATGAACCAAACTCTATAAAAGAAGCATTGAATATTTGCCGAAGTTACTGGAAAGATTTACTGGGTGAAGAAGGTATTTCAAAGAGCAGATCACGAGATAAACGAAAAATAAGAAAAAGTCTTTTAGGAAAAGTGAGTTTAGGGTTGATCGATCGTCCTTTCTGTTTTATTATTGCAGAAGACGACGAATCTATTTTCTGTTCCAAGTCTGATTTACCGTCAGATATAGAAGATGGAGATGAAGTTACTTTTGATGCGATTCCCTCTTTTGATAGGAAAAAGAATAAAAAATCGTGGAAGGCATCGAATATACGGAACTAAAATGACAGAACAGTTACGCTTTGCTTTGGTTTAGGACTTCACCCATATTGAATCAAGCCTACAAATTTCTGATTTATGCCCCCATATTCCAAACACCCGCACAAATTTAGGGGGCTATCAGACACATCAAGGGTCTCGAACACGCATGTTAAACGACCATAACCCCCCCACAAGACATGAAACTTGAAGTAAAAATCGTCATCATTAAAAACTTCAACAAGGAAAAATGAATGGACTCAGAAGACGCACTGGTCGTATTTCAGGGAAAACAGATCAGAAGAACGTGGCACGACAATCAGTGGTATTTCTCGGTGGTTGGCGTAATCTCCATCCTGACAGATAGCCCGACGCCCGGACAGTACCGGGGCAGCGTCAAAGACCGGGCATTCAAAAAACTTGAGTTATCCCCAGTTTGGGTACAACTGAAATCACAATCACCGGATGGCAAGTATTACCGCAACGGATTGCGCAAATACCAAAAGCCACACCATAATATACCCGAACCACAAATACCCTACTCATGCACCAGATCGCACTCAAATACAAGATGGAAGTTTCGGACGGCGGCAGGTTGGAGCTCGAAACCCCTCCTCCCGAAGGGGACCCGGGTTGTTCTTTTCGTTGTGCGGGAGTCCCCGGACGACTTCAGTGATCTGACAAAGGCATCCGAAAGCACACTCGAATTCTGGGATAACCCGATCGATTGCGAGGAATGAAAACGATGCTTGATTGGGCGGGACAACCTTTGGCGGGATTTGCGGTTTGCTCGACAGAACTGATAGCAAAAAACCTTTGAGAAGTTCTGTCCATGATTGAGTATTGAAAGGAGGAAACTGTGATGAGAATCCATTACCTGCAGCACGTCCCGTTCGAGGGACTGGGAAACATCGAAGACTGGACTATCTCAAAAGGGCATCAGATGTCGGAGGCGACAGTTTCATGACCCCTGACCACCCAGCCCAACCCGAACCCGCTGAAATCCTCCTCTACCAGACGGAAGACGGGGAGAGTCGCCTGGAAGTGAGTTTTAGCGGCGAGACCTGCTGGCTCTCGCTTACGCAGATGGCAGAGTTGTTTCAGAGGGATAAATCGGTGATCTCCCGTCACATCAAGAACGTGTTTGAAGAAGGCGAACTGGTGCCGGATTCAGTAGTTGCAAATTTTGCAACAACTGCGGCAGACGGCAAAACATACCGGGTTGATTACTATAACCTCGATGTCATCATCTCTGTTGGCTACCGTGTAAAATCCCATCGTGGCACGCAGTTTCGCATCTGGGCAACAAAGCGGTTGCGCGAATACATCATCAAAGGCTTTGCCCTCGACGACGACCGGCTCAAGCAGGCGGGCGGCGGCAACTACTACGAAGAGTTGCTGGCACGCATCCGGGACATACGCTCCTCGGAAAAAGTGTTCTGGCGCAAAGTACTGGACATCTACGCCACCAGCATCGACTACAACCCCCAAACTGAGACATCCCAGCTCTTTTTCGCAACAGTACAGAATAAAATGCACTGGGCAGCCCACGGCAAGACTGCAGCAGAGATCGTATACCAACGCGCAGACTCGGCAAAAGAAAACATGGGTCTCACCAACTGGACAGGCAACACAATCAGCAAAAGCGAAGCTGCCATCGCCAAAAACTACCTGAACTCAGAAGAGCTTGACATGCTCAACCGAATTGTCATGGCATATCTGGAATTTGCTGAAATCCAGGCGTTGGAACGCAAGCCCATGTATATGAGTGACTGGATCGCCAAACTTGATGATTTCCTGAAATTGAGTGGTCGTGAGCTGCTTACCCATGCTGGAAAGATCTCACACGAGCAGGCACTCGCAAGAGCACAGCTCGAATACGAAAAACACCGCACCATGCAAATCAACCTTCCTTCGCCAGTAGAAGAGGATTTTGATGAAGCGGTGAGAAAAATGCTCAAGCCGGGACCAAAAGGGGAGGGGGATGTATGAAAACGATGTTTGACTGGGCGGGACAACCTTTGGCAGGATTTGTGGTTTGCTCAACAGAACTGATAGCAAAAAACCTTTGAGAAGTCCCGTCCATGATTCGAGTATTGAAAGGAGGAAACTGTGATGAGAATCCATTACCTGCAGCACGTCCCGTTCGAGGACTGGGAAACATCGAGAGATGGGCTCTCAAAAAAGGGCATCAGATATCGGACACACAACTCTACAACAACGATCCACTACCGGAACCGGAAGAGTTCGACTGGCTGATCGTAATGGGCGGTCCGATGAATATCTACGAAGAGGACAGGTTCCCATGGCTCGCCAGAGAGAAGATCTTCATCAAAGACGCGATCGACTCCGGAAAAATCGTGTTTGGGGTCTGCCTCGGCGCCCAGCTGATCGCAAGCGTTCTCGGTGCGAGGGTTCGCAGGAACCAGTACCCCGAGATCGGGTGGTTCAATGTTTGGCTCACTGACGCTGCACGCAAATCCCGTGTGTTCAGGCGGCTCCCGGAACGGTTCACAGTGTTTCACTGGCACGGCGACACATTCGACCTGCCGCCGGGCGCAACATGGATCGCAGAGTCGGATGCGTGCCGGAATCAGGCGTTTGAGTACGGTGGTGGCAGGGTAATCGGGCTGCAATTCCATCTTGACATAACTCTTGAGAGCATCCAGCGGCTGGTTGAGCACTGCGGCAACGAGCTGGTTCCGGGCGAGTATGTCCGGAGCGAGAGGGAGTTGCTCGCAGATCACCGAGAGCACCTTGCCGGTATGTGCGGGTACAGCGAGATGTTGCTCGATGGGACCCTGGAGGGATATGGGGGTTTGAGTGAAGCGTTGCTTGCGTTGTTGCATCTTTATTTTTTGGTACGGATCTCGAGGATCTGATGATGGTGACACGGCTACCATAGCCCCGGAATCTCATCAACAAAATCGCCCCGGCTCCGCGCCTCACAGACGCGGAGCCTTAATTCAACAATCCAAAATTCACCCGTCCAGCACAGCCTCTGCCGCGTCCCGGTACGCATCCATCACATACACGACCCCAGAGACCTTCGCCGCTTCTTCGGTGAGTGTCATCAGATCATCATGCCGCAGTGTTCTCGAGATCGAAATTTTTATTACACGGCGCGAGCATAAAACATTGACAATGAACACATTGAGCTACAGAATCCTGCTCAAAAGAGAGCCTGAAGGAGGTTATACGGTAACAGTCCCTTCGCTTCCCGGTTGCGTAACTTATGGGGACACGATAGATGAGTCAATAGAGATGGCACGGGAGGCTATCGAACTTTATATTGAGAGTCTTGTTGAGCATGGCGAGGAGATACCTACATCCGAAGGAATGCTGGAGTACATCCTGAACATAGAAGCTCAGGCGCAATATGCCTAAACTCCCCTCTCTTGCTCCGAAGAAAATCATCAAGATTCTGGAGAGCCGGGGATTTGTGCTGGATCGAATCAGGGGGAGTCACCACATATACTACCACCCTGAAACGAAAAGGAGGGTGATAGTTCCGCTTCATAAGAAAAATCTGCCAAAGGGGACGCTATTAGAAATTTTAAGACAGGCAGAGATCAGCAAGGACGAGTTGAGAGATTTGATATAACCCTCGTTGGTCATCGAAACGAAACATTAAAATCTCATAATACACGTAGAAACACTGTAATGCCAGATTATATCGAAGAATATCTGTGCCAAATAAAGAATAATCCTGATATTAACCAGTGGGGCATGCTATATACTCACTTAGACGCAAAAGAACCCTTTCTTATGTCCGTGCGCCTGCAGGATGAACGCGGCGGCAGGGGCGAACTCGATTTGAAAGATGTTGTGGTACAGGAGAGGAGGTTAATCATCTCGGGCGCATCCGGCATGGGCAAGACCACCACCTTGAAGTGGCTCACTCTCGTTTATGCTGAGAACTACCTGAAGGGTGCAGAACGGCTGATACCGCTCTATGTTGATCTCGGGCGGTTCAAACGAGGGATGTTTTATGATCATGCGCTCATGAATGCACACGAAAACGGACTCGAAGAAGAGGATTTCAAAGAACTGTTGGGTGATGGAAAACTCGCGATCTTTCTCGACGGTCTCGACTTGCTCGGAGGGCCGGAAGACTTTGAGCCGGTAGCAGAGATTCAAAATTTCATGTCCGGGTTTTCGCGATGTAAATTTGTGTTTTCATCGAGACCTGGATTTTTTGAGGGATTTAAGAGTATCTGCAAGGTGTCTGAGCTTGTAGAACTCGATGACCCTAAAATAAAAGGTTATATCCATAAATACCTCGTCGAGGGGGGCAAAGCTGACGCACTCATCAGCCGCATTTTTGATGTTAGGAATGAGCGGCTAAAACTCCTGTGCAGGACTCCCATGATGCTATATCTTGTTATCGAGCTGCAAAAGTATGGCAGAATGGCTGACGACAGGGCTGGGATATACAGAGAGTCGATTGAAGGTATCATCACCCATTATCGAGAGAATGGTAGGGTGTTATCATCGAATGAGCAGCTTGTAAGGGACGTTCTGAAGGAACTTGCATTCTCGATGCAGAAGGAGAACACTGTTCGTCTGGATTATGGCAGCGTACTTGATGTTGTTGGTTCATGCACTTCTACTACGGATCGATACGAGAGCGTCAGCGCAGAGCAGGTGCTGAATGACTGCCTTGGTCTTGGGTTTTTACATAAAGATGGCAATGAGGTACGCTTTGGGTTTCATCAGAGTTTTCAGGAGTATTTTGCGGCAATTAAGTTGAAAGAGATATTTGAACAGGGTTATGACATCTCAGAATCATTTTCTCATCCGAAATGGGAAGATACGTTGATATTTCTCTCGGAGATCACCACACGTCCTGATGAGTTGTTTGATGATGTGGTCGGTGATAGTAAGATATTTCTTGCCGCAAAACTGACCGCACGTGTGGATGATAACAGAGTGGAGAAACTGTGTGCTCTGCTGCTGGATAAAGTCGATAGCAGATATGATTTGGAAAAAGAGATGGCTTTGGAATCTTTTACATATATTGGAGATAGGGCTGTTGGCGTGCCGATGGAAGTTTTTACCTCTGAAGATGAGGGGATGATACCCAATGTTGCAGATGCACTTAAAAATATGGATGAAAGATCTGTCGAATTGCTTGAGGATGCACTGCATAACAACGATCCCGATGTGCGAAAGTCTGTGGCATGGACACTTGTAGATATAGGAGATAGAAAAGCTGTTGAACTACTTTTAAATGCATTGCATGATGACAATCCAGAAGTGCGAAAGGATGTAGCATGGGCACTTGGGATTATTAGAGATGAACGGGCTGTTGAACCACTTGTGGATGTACTAGATGCTAACAATCCAGTAGTACGGATAGTGGAAGCACTGGAACTTGGAATAATCGAAGACGGAATGGCTGTTGAAGAACTTGTAAACATGATGGGGCGTGAAACGGATCCGCTGGTTCGGAAGGATGTAGTATGGGCACTTGGGACCATTAGAGACGAAGGGGCTGTTGAACCACTCATAGAGGTACTACATAATGACGATGATTCACTGGTGCGGCTGGTAGCATTGTGGGCACTTAAAGAAATTGGAGACGATGGGGCTGTTGAACCATTTATAGATGCAACCGAAGTTTGAGTAAATTTCGCCAAAAAATACCCCCTAATCGACATCGAGCGAGACATAGTCCGACTAAAATCAACTGATATTTGTAGGTATAACTTCCGTCACATCAAAC
>Ga0190315_1001114_pt1 | contig 11335 bp, 8 predicted proteins | sample 48701101_MG_FD_161673 | JGI IMG/M metagenome (GOLD analysis project Ga0190315, IMG submission 161673) | Hydrothermal vent sediment bacterial communities from Southern Trench, Guaymas Basin, Mexico - 4870-11-0-1_MG | ecosystem: Environmental > Aquatic > Marine > Hydrothermal vents > Sediment ...
TTTGGTCAGGAGAAACTAAAATAAAGCCGCAAATTAAAATTAAAAGCGTAGCCATAGCGCTTATAAAAGACGCCAGATAGGCGAATCTTTTAAACCGCAAAGGCCAAGCGGAATAAATCCAAGCCAGCGCTTGATAGGCTATCAGCAATAAAGCCACTTTGAAATTAATAATAGCGGAAAATAAAACAGAAAAGGCGAATAGAATTATTCCGATCGTTTTGTATTCGCTAACTGTAAAAATGTTTTTAATCAGCGGGCGTTTTTTGTTTGTTTCCTCGTCAATTTTTCGGTCGGCGATATCGTTTACCGTAACTGAAGCCAGCCAAGCCAGACATACCGCTTGCAGGACAACCAGAAAAGCAATGACATTAAAAAAATTTATCTCCCAAACCGGATGAGTAAAAACTATTCCCAGTCCCATCCCCACGCATAGTATTCCTCCATGGTAAGCAATTTGGGGAAGCCGCGAGTTTTTCAAAAAAGCCAGAAACTTTTCTTTGTAATTTAAAAATAGTCCCGTAGAAACAACGGCTGTAAAAACTAAAGAATAAATCAGACTCATTTTGATATTAAGCGAACTTACAATATCAGAAAAACCGCGGGAAAATATTTTAGCCGGGGATAAAAACATTTTAGCCGTATCCACTTCGCTTACTGCCCAAAAACCTTTGGAAAATCCTTTAATCGCGATAGTTATCCAAGAGGGAAAAGTTCCTAAAACAAAAAATATCAGATAAGCCGACAATCCAAGCGATAAAGTTTTAAAAACGTTTTTTGATTTAATGTATCCGTAAACGGTTAATAATATAACCGCCAGCGCTATTTCAATTCTTACTCCTTGTGTTATGCCTATTTCGGGGGTATCTCCAAAAAATGTGAAAAAAATTCGCCCTAGGTTTGCCAGCCCTCCAAATTCATAAAAACTCCAAAAGCCTTGCCCGCGCGAAATAATATGGTCAGTTATAGGCGGCGTTAAAATCGCCAAGTATCCCCAAAGCAGAATATTGGAAGCTTGCTGAAAACTGGCTGAAGCCCATTTTTTTACTAGTCCCAAAAATAAAAGATAAGCGATAATGAAAAACAGAAAAGTGTGGGTGATTTCATAAAAAATAAAAAGCGCCGATTGGCTTTGAAATCCTTCTATCCAATTCTCTATTAGAATCCTGGCGGCTATGATGCCCAGAAAAGAAATTGCCCATAAGCTAAAACTTGAAGGAGAGCTTTCCAGCGCTGTTATTGCTTTTTGGATTAGTTTGAGCATAGAGTTGAATTATGAAACTCTTTTTACATCCTCCCCTCTTTGAGGGGAGGATTGAGGAGGGGTGCCGAAAAAGCTTCAGTCTTATTAACACCACCCCTTTAATTCCCCTCCTCAAAAAGGAGGGGAAGATTAAAAAGTAAACATTTCGTAATTCAAAGTAATCATATACTAATCTACCATTAAATAAGCTGGCTAGGCAAGCGGCAGTCTTCTCCAATACAAGATGGCCCTAAACTAACTCTCGGTTTCCAATGCAAAATGGCCCCAAAGAGGCCATTTGCGCAAGCGAAAAGTATTCTGCAATGATGGTGTTATGAATATCATCATGAATACTAAACGCATCGTTAGTATAAATGATATTGGGGAATTTTTACAAGGGACAAAGAAAATTAAAATCAAAACGGTTTCCCGTTCAGAGAAGTATCGTTTCATCAGCGATACTCTGATTAAACTGAAATACAAACAATTAAACAGACCCGGCAAAACTTTGACAAAAAAGTATTTAAGAAAAATTACCGGATACTCTCCCAGGCAAATTAAAAGATTAATCTCTAAATGGAGGCGGGGGAAATTATTGGCTAGCTTGGAAAAGATTAAAAGTAACCGCCATAAGTTTCCTTGCAAATACGGGCCGATTGAGATTGGATTGCTGGCTAAAGCGGATAAGGCCTTGAATTATCCCAACGGACGCGCTTTAAAAGAAAGTTTGGTTCGGGAGTACGAAGTTTTCAAGAAAAAAGAATTTGAAACAATTTCCAAGATTTCTGTTTCCCATATTTACAATATCAGAAACAGCAATTCCCAATATCAATCAACCGCAATGCGTTATACAAAAACTAATCCCGCGATTGTTCCTATCGGCGAAAGAAGAAGACCTGATAACCAGGGAAAACCGGGCTATTTGCGCATAGATTCAGTGCATCAGGGCGACTTTAACGGAGTAAAAGGCGTTTATCATATCAATGTTGTTGATGAAGTGACTCAATGGGAATTGGTCGGCTGTGTTGAGGTAATCAGCGAAAAGTTTCTCATTCCTTTATTAGAAGAGTTATTGTCTCAATTCCCTTTTCGCATTATTAATTTTCACTCTGACAATGGAAGCGAATATATCAATTACCAAGTAGCGGAAATGTTGAATAAATTGATGATTAAGCAAACTAAATCCAGAAGCCGGAAAACCAATGATCAGGCGCTGGTGGAAGGCAAGAACGGATCTGTTATTCGCAAGCATATAGGCAGGAATCATATTCCTAAAAAATATGCCGATGCTGTCAATAAATTTTACCAAGAACATTTTAATGTTTTCTTAAACTATCATAGAGTTTGTTCTTTCGCCACCGATTATGTTGATAAAAGGGGCAAGATTAAAAAGAAGTATGATATTTATCTGACTCCTTATGACAGATTAAAATCGCTGGAAAAGGCTGAAAGTTATTTAAGAGAAGATATTTCATTTGAAGGATTGGACAAAATAGCTTATGCTGAAAGCGATATTAAATTCGGAGAAAAAATGAAAAGAGAAAAAGACAAATTATTTAAAAAGTGATTTAAATTTTTAAAAAAATACTCTCATTGCAGATGAGTAAAAGTGGACATCTTAGGATTGGAAAATACTGCGGCCTTGCGGTATAATTTATTTGATGTAAAATAAAAGCGATGAATGCCAAAAATGTAAAAATTTCATTAGCGATTTTCTCGGCGCTGATTGTTGCCAGCTTCGCGTTTTTCACCGCGGCGCGGGAAAATTCTTCCAGCGACAAGAGCGTTTTTTTGGACTCGGACCAGGACGGGTTGAGTGATGAGGAAGAAAAAATGTACGGAACTGATTCGGAAAACAGGGATACTGACGGAGACGGTTATTCCGACGGCACGGAAGTAAAAAGCGGCTATGATCCGCTAAAACCGGCTCCGGGGGACAAAATAATCAGTCATCGGGAGAAAACTGAATTAAAAGCGGAATCACCGGCAGTTACTGAAAATATTGAAGATGAGAATAAAACGGAGAATAAAAACTTAACAGAAGAGATTTCTACTAAAATAGCTGAATTAGTTTCTGATTCTGATTCGGAAAATCAAGAAATAACCCTGGAAGATATTGAGAATTTGGTGCGGGAAACAACGGAGAATGAAATAACCTTTGAGGATCTTCCGGAGATAGACGAAGATAAGATAAAAATTAAAAAGCAGAATTATTCGCATCTAAGCAAGGAAAAAAGAGAAGCCAAGGAAAAAGAAGACGACCTGGAATATCTAACTGCCGTTTCTTATGTAGCTATTAACAACTTACCTTACAAGATTACTAGCGCGGAAGATTTAAACAAGTTTATGCAAGAAATAATGTCCCAGGTTTCTTTGTTTTCAACTAATTTATCGGATGTTTCTTATTTTGAAAATTTAGCTGACCATGGGGAAAAAGCTCTGGAACAATTGGAAGAAATAGAAGTTCCTGAGAATTTTTTGGAATTGCATACGCGCGGATTGCAATTAATGAATTATGCTATTTCCTTGCGCGATGAAGCGCGTCCCAATTCTCAAGATCCTATTTCAAGCATAGCTGTTTTATCAAAAGTCCAGAGTTTTATAGTCCTTAGCACGGATTTTCTCAATAAAGTAAATTTTGAGATAGAAAAAATAGGTATTTCGGAAATTCCTCTTGAATTATAGGTTTTGATATAATATGCGAAAGTTAATAAGAAAAAAAATTAAGATTTTACTTTTTGCTTTTTTGATTGTTCTTTGGAATTTTTTTAGCGCTTCTCCCGCTAAGGCGGATGCTTGGGGAACTAATTTTGGAGCGGAAGGCATGGGGCAAATGATGGACGAAATACAAAAAATGATCCACGGGGTAATTATGGGAGCCTTTAAGCAAGCGGCAGTGCGAACTATCAATAACAGCGTCAATAATTTAATCGCGGGAACCACAACATCCGGATCCATGTTTATTAATGATTGGAACAGTTACCTTCGCCTGGGGCCGCGAAGGGAGAATGCTCTTTATATGAATGATTTTTTTACCGTGACGACTCGCGGGAGAGCGTCCGGGCTAAATTATCGTTCTAATTGCGGACAAGATTTTGGTAGGAGTAATTATGCCGATTATCTTATTGAAAATGCCCGGAGACGCACCATCGCGGTAGAAATACCTCAAGTGGATCTGCAAGAATATGTTTGCGACGCGGCGGATATGTTTGAGAATGAAACTTGGATGGCTTTTGATGTTTTCAATGATAAAGTTAATAATCCCATTGCTTATCGTCTAACGGCCCAAGAAGTTCAACAAGCGGACGAAACCAGAAGACGGGAGGAAGCGAAAATTAAAGCTATCGCTTACCAGGGATACAAACCGCAGACTAAAGGAGATATGGTGGTAACCCCAGGTTCAACAATAAAGGATGTGGTATCCAGCGTGAAAGATCTTCCCAATAAGATGGTAGCGACTGCTGAAAACCTGCCGGAAGTAATCACCAGCGTTGTGACAGGGATTATCACAAAAACGATCCAACAGGGCATAGGAAACGCGCAAGGCAACATACAAAGGGAAATAGATGGCAAAGTCTGCGATTTTTCCAGGGGAGTTTACGGCAAGTTAAACGGGCTTAGCCCGGAAAAAAGGTTTGATATGCCGTCATTTTCATCCGGCAGTTCCAGCTCCAGGCCGTATAGAGGGATGAATTGCCGAATAAGATAGCGCCAGACTTCTAATTTCTGTTTTTATAATAAAAAATCGCCTTAATTGATGGCGATTTTTTTGTTTTTTTATATCACTTTCGTTTTCTGTGTCATTCCCGTCCGCCGCGGCGGACGGGAATGACATGAAGAGAGTTTTGTAATTCAAAACGGATTTTGCAAACATTCGTTTTAGCATTCGTGAATATTAGCGAATAGCTTTCTCTATGCCAGGGGTTTTTTCTTTAATAATTTTATTCTCTAATTCATTGTTAATTCCTTCAGTTTTAACGGCGGCGATTTTTTGAAAAAACAAAAACCAAGCTATTTGGCAAAAAGCCGTTACGGCTGAACCTAATAGAAGCATAATTAAAATTAAAATTGGCATTCCCAGAATCGCGGCGATAATAATTCCTGTTTTAGCGAAGAAAAAGTAAAAAATCAATCCCGCAGGCAAAAATATGAGTATTAAAGGAAAAATCAGTATAATTGCCGTAAAACCGGCGATCATTTTAACAATCAATAAAAACAAAGCCATAATCAGGCTGGATAGTATGTTTTGCTGAAAAACTTGGTAAGCGTTTTCTATGGATGATTTGATTTCGGATTTAGCCAGCACTAAATAAAAATAAGCATATTTTTTTAGAAATGAAATTAAAATTGCCAAAGGAATAAATATCAAAATTGCTAAAGACATTAACAATACGGCGGCAATACTGGATTTTAAGTGGAATAAAAACGCTACTGGAAGAAAAAGAACAACCAGCATTCCCAGCGTGAGAAATCCTAAAATCAAGTCAATCGCTAAAAGCTTCCAAAAATATTTACGGCCCTTTTTAAATCCGATAGAAAAGCTTGATTTTTTGTTTTTTTGCAGATCATCCGCCGATTTGATTATGGCCGCTTGGCTGATTATTCTTAACACTAAAAGAATAACCGCGATAATGGCGGCAATAACCAATCCTGCCATTATCCATTCAGAATGGCTGTGCATGAAGCTTAAAATCTCTTCCCTGCCCGTTTCTGTTTTTTCTTTCCAATTCCCTTCGTCAGTTCTCCATAATTGGAAATTAAAACCTTCTCCCAAGGCGATAAAAAAACCAAACCACCAAAGATATTTGTTGTTCCAAATAATTCGCCAAGAGTCTTTAAGAATTGCCAGATATTTTATCTTTTTTTCTTTATTCATTTTTCTATTTTCCCTTCAAAAAAGACGATGTTTTTAATACCTATCTCTCCTATGTCATTCCCGACCTGGTCGGGAATCCAGGATAGAGTTATTAATCTTTTGCTAATGTTCTGGATTCCCGCTTTCGCGGGAATGACATAAGACAAGAATGACACGCAAGAAATAGACGCGATAAATAAAATGTTTCGTAATTTAAAGTATTTACGAAGCTAAAAGTTTTTTGTTTTATGTTCTATGTTAGGTGTTTTATACCTCACCATCTTGTCAAATTCTTCCTTTTCAATTGTTTCTTTTTTCAATAAAGTTTCGGCAATTTTATTTAAAACGCTTCTTTTTTCGGTAATGATTTTTTTCGCGGTTTGTTTGGCTTCTTCAAGAAAGCGGGAAACTTCCCGGTCAATTTCCAAAGCGGTTTGCTCGGAATAATCTTTTTCCTCGCTGATTTCCTTTCCCAGAAAAACTAATTCCTCTTTCTTGCCAAAAGTTCTGGGACCAAGCCGGCTCATTCCATAGCGAGTGACAAGATTTCTTGCCATATGGGTAGCTCTTTCCAGATCATTGGACGCGCCGGTGGTTATATCGCCAAATACAATTTTCTCACTTATGTATCCTCCCAACAAAATAGCCAGTTCATCAATAAAATAAGCCCTGGATTTAAGCTGTTTGTCTTCAGTGGGAACCGCCAACGTGTATCCTCCCGCTCGTCCGCGGGAAATGATGGAAACTTTTTGAACCGGATCGGCATGAGGGAGGCTGGCTGCCACTAAAGCGTGTCCGGCTTCATGGTAAGCTACTATCTTTTTTTCTTTTTTATTCATTATCCTGCTTTTGCGTTCCGGTCCCATAACAACCTTCTCAATAGATTCTTTTAATTCATTCATCCCGATATTTTTTTTCCCTCGGCGGGCGCTAAGTATGGCCGCTTCATTAACAAGATTGGCCAGATCCGCTCCGGAAAAACCGGGAGTGCGTTGGGCGATAATCTCTAATTTCACTTCCCTTTTTAATGGTTTGTTTTTAGTGTGAATCTTAAGAATAGCCTCTCTTTCTTTAATGTCGGGAAGATCTAAAACTACTCTTCTGTCAAATCTTCCCGGACGCAGAAGGGCCGGATCTAAAACATCAGGGCGATTAGTGGCCGCCATAACGATAACATTGGTGTCGGTTTCAAATCCGTCCATTTCCACTAAAATTTGGTTTAGAGTTTGCTCCCGTTCGTCATGCCCGCCGCCCAGGCCGGCTCCGCGATGCCTTCCCACCGCGTCAATTTCATCAATAAACACGATGGCTGGCGCGTTCTTCTTGGCTTTTTTAAAAAGGTCGCGCACGCGGGAAGCTCCCACGCCCACAAACATTTCCACGAACTCCGAGCCGCTGATATTAAAGAACGGAACTCCAGCTTCTCCCGCTACCGCTTTTGCCATTAAGGTTTTTCCCGTGCCGGGCGGTCCCAACAAAAGCACGCCTTTGGGTATTTTAGCGCCGATAGCTAAAAATTTTTTGGGATGCTTTAAAAATTCAACGACTTCCAATAATTCTTCCTTAGCTTCCCGGGCGCCGGCCACATCGGCAAAGGTTGTTTTCTTTTTTTTATCTTTAGGATCGGTCATTCTGGCGCGGCTCATTCCGAAAGAAAGCGCTTGAGTATTCCCTCTTTGAGCTTGACGCATCATAAACCAAATGAATCCGGCAATTAAAATGAATGGCAGCAGAAATGGCAAAATAAGCCCCGCCCAAGCGGCGGCGGAAGATTCTTTTTTCACTTTAATTTTTACGTCCTTGAGCTTTTCTTTGTCCACGCCGTAATTGCCCAATGATTCTCCTAAAGAGCTTTCCGCTTCCTTGCTTGTTTCTTCTTTGTTTCCGTCATTAAGCTCAATTATTAGTTTATTTCCCTCAATGACAATTTCTTTTACTCTTTCTTCGTTTATCTGGCTGACTAACCGGCTTAAGGAAATTTCTTCGGGTTTTTGAGTGGGAGCGTTATAAAGCACCAGCATTCCCGAAATGAATAAAAAGAATAAAACGACTAGACCTATATTTTTCATTAGTTTATCCATATGCGCACTTTATCACCTTTCCTTTTTATTTTCAACCCCTTAAATTCAGCTTTTTGAATTTTGCTTTTCGCGCTGGCGGTTATTTTAACTATTTCTTCAATATGCCCGGCTTCAATATCGGTTAAATCGGTTTTGATTTGAGAAATTATTTTCCTTAAGCATTGCCGCTGGACGGCCGGGTGCAGTTTTTGAAATTTTTTCGCGCTGAGAATAACTCCGCCTTTTTTGTTTATATCTGCGCCTGCTCGCTTTATTGCCCGTTCTTCATTCGCAAGCAAATAGTCGTAGTCATCGGCGATAACCAGCGCCATATCGGCTAGAGTTTTTTTAATGTTGGGGTTGTAATTCTTCTCTAAATAAGGAATGAGTCGATGGCGGATTTTATTGCGGAAAATTTTTATATCTTTATTGGTAATGTCAGTTCGGTATTTTAACTTATTTGCTTTAAGGTATTCCAAAATTTCTTTTCGGCCGGTGTTTAATAACGGGCGAATAATTTTATTATTTTTAGGTTTCATTGAGCTCAACCCTTGCAGTCCCGCTCCGCGCAAAATTCGCATTAAAACCGTTTCGGCCTGATCGTCTTGGTTATGCGCCACGGCGATTAAATCATACTTTTCTTTTTTTCTGATTTTTTCAAAAAAATCATACCGAATTTTCCGCAACCAATTCTCCAAATTCTCCCCCTTTGAAAAAGGGGGGTTAGGGGGGATTTGAAAAATCTTCGCATTCTCATAAATTTTATTTTTCGCAATACTTAAAACGCTAATCTCCAACCCATACCTTCTCGCCAACTCCCTCACAAATTTTTCGTCCCTGTTTGAATCCTTTCCCCGCAAACCGTAATTTATATGGGCAACGCGCAATTTAAAATTATATTTAGGCGCCAGTTTTACTAAAACATCCAAAAGGCAAACACTATCCGGCCCGCCCGAAGCAGCAGCAATAATTTTATCGCCTTTTTTCCATGGCCCGTACCGTCCGGCAAAATTTTGGATGTTTTTAACCAAACTTTTCATTTCGCGTTTTTCCCATTATGCCACTACGCTGCGATCGTGAACTAATGGCATATCTAAATTTGAATTTCAATTATATCATTTCATCGCGGTCGTAATTCAATGGCGTATAAGCGTAATGGTAGAAAATTTACTTTTTAAAACGGCAGTATAAAAAAGCGCTTTTTGCGGTTTCTCTAAATCGCAAAACTTGGACTAAACAACAAATCCGTCCATACTGCGCGGGGTGATTATCTTAACCGGTTTGGCGGATATTTCTTTCCAGAATATTGATTCGCGCTTCTTTTTTTTCTCGCCCCACTTGAATTCAAAACCTAAAACTTTGCCATTTTGTTCTTCCACCCAGTCAACTTCCGCGCCGTCGTATGTTCGCCAAAAATAATTTTCCGCGTAAATTTCATGGTAATGCTGGAATTTTAGGCGCTCAACGGCCATATAGTTTTCCCAAAGCGCGCCGACATCATTACGGTCGGAAAGCAAGTTAAAATTATTAATGACCGCGTTGCGCACGCCTGGATCATAAAAATATATCTTCTTAAGTTTGGAAATAATTTTGCGTTTATTTCTAGCGTAAGGCGCAAGGCGAAAAATGATATGATTTTTCTCCAAAATATCAAGATAGTTTTCAACCGTTTTTTTGTTCAAACCGGAGATATTGGCCAATTCGGTGTAAGAAACTTCCGAGCCGACCTGAAATGAAATCGCTTTAAGCAAACTTACCAGCGCGCCGGATTTTTTTATTCCCCGCAATTCAAGAATATCTTTGTAAAGATAACTGGATGATATTTCAATAAGCGCTTTTCTTTTTTCGGCAAATGAACTCTTGCCGGCAACTTCCGGATAACTTCCAAAAATAAGATACTGTTCCAAATTCTTGATAATCTCTGCCAGATCTTTTTTTGGATAAATCTCCTCTAGGCTCAATGGAAAAAGATGGAAAACAATTTTTCTTCCCGTGAGCGGTTCCTCCGTTTTATCTAAAAGATTAAAGCTGGACGAACCGGTAACAATAATTTGTTTCTCACTTTTATATTTATCAACCAAAAGTTTTAGTGTTTGGCCGATTGTTTCAATTTTTTGCCCCTCGTCAATAAAAACGATTTTCGCGCCGCCAATCAGCTTTTCCAAAAATTCCAGACTTTTATTGGAAAGCAATTCCCGATCGCCTGGATTATCACCGTTAAATAATTTTGCCTGCGCGGAATCGGCTTCATTTATCAACTTCATTACCAGAGTTGTCTTTCCTGTTTGTCTGGCGCCGGTTATAATAGCGATTTTACCTTTAAAAAAGCTGTTTTTTAAACCTTTCTCAATTATTCTATTATACATATTATGCCTAATTTAGATACTTGTATGTCTATTATACGCCTATTTAACTCATTTGTCAATAGACGGATCAACATCCCTGATTTTATTTCAGATTTTTTTTAATAATTTCCGCCACTTTTGAAATTGTTTCATTCAGCTTCCCTTCTTTGTTTTCCACAATATAGTCAAAAAATTTTTTGTTTCTCTCCCAGCCTTTGGCGTATTCCATTCTTTCCCGCACAAACTCTTCCGAAACTTTATTCCTATTTCTAATTCTCTTTTCTAAAATATCCGCCGGAGCGCTTATCATTATAGTGACGGTTTCCGGAAGCGTTTTCTTAATGGTTATTACGCCTTTGTAATCCACTTTCCAAATAACGACTTTGCCGCTATTCTTGGCGCGTTCAATTTCCCGCCGGGTTACGCCGTAAAAATTATTATTGTCTTCTTCCGCCCATTCAAAAAAATCCCCGTTCTTTACGCCTTTTTTAAATTCTTCTTTGGAAATGAAATAATAAGGCCGGCCTTGGGATTCTCCCGGACGCATTTCCCGCGTGGTAGTGGTAATAACCCTTTCAATGTCAAAATGTTTTTTCAATCCTTTAATGACGGAATCTTCCCCCGCGCCAGACGGACCGGAGATGATAAAAACATTGGATTTCATATTTTTTATTTGCTTTAGTTTTCTTTTTGGATTATTATATAATTAAAAGAGCTAATCAAACATTAACGCATAAAAAAATATGGAGAAAGAATTGAATTCTTTTCGGCAAGATAAAGCTGCCGGAAAAAATGAAAAAGAATTTAAAGGAGTTATTGCGGACGAAGCAATGAA
>Ga0190315_1001118_pt1 | contig 11323 bp, 10 predicted proteins | sample 48701101_MG_FD_161673 | JGI IMG/M metagenome (GOLD analysis project Ga0190315, IMG submission 161673) | Hydrothermal vent sediment bacterial communities from Southern Trench, Guaymas Basin, Mexico - 4870-11-0-1_MG | ecosystem: Environmental > Aquatic > Marine > Hydrothermal vents > Sediment ...
CCAGCATGGTATCCCATTTTATTTCCAAAAAGTCTACAGAGTAAATCATAGTTATATGTGGTAATAACTAATCTTCCATTAGAATTAAGAACCCTGCGCATTTCGCGCAATGCTTTTACTCTGTCATCATACGAGGGAATATGTTCAAAGACACCCGTAGATAGTACTTTATCAACGATCTCAGATTTCAAAGGGAGATTACAAATATCTGCTCTAATTATAAATGGTTTAATGCTAAGATCATTGCAGCGTTCTTTACAAATTTTTAATGGTTCCTTAGAATAATCTATGGCAATAACTCTAGCCCCTTTCATTATCATCTCATGAACAAATCTTCCAGTTCCACAACCGGCATCCAGAATTAACTCATTTTTTCTTGGATTTAATTTCTCAAGACAGCTGCTTATCTCAACTCGTTGTTGATATTCCGTAATAATTACAGTATCGTATATCGGAGCTTCTTTATCCCGGTATAGTATCTCACTTTTTTTATCTCTTTTACTCTTTATTTCATCCTCAATTTTATTTATCAATTCCATCTCTCTATGTTATATTATAAATAAGATTTAATTGTTAATAAATAAATACATATAATCTATATAAATATGAGATACTTTATTGAACATATTTTTAACCAAAAATGGACAAAAGACGTGAATTATTAATCAAAAAATTATTTGGAATAGTTATATTCTGTTCAGGATTTTTACACCTATATCGTTGGATCAAAAGTCTAAACAAAAAACAAGAAGTAACTATCTTGGTATATCACAGAGTGCAGGAATATCATGAAGAAAGTAATTTTGATGCAAGTATTATAAGTGCCAGTCCAAAAAATTTTGAAGAGCAAATGAGATTTCTATCAACTAACTATAATGTTATATCCTTTGACCGTTTTATTGAACATATCCAAAATAAAACAAGACTACCTGAAAAGTCGGTAGTAATTACATTTGATGATGGATATAAAGATAACTACAGGAATGCTTATCCTATTCTAAAAAAATATGGTCTGCCAGCGACAGTTTTTTTAACAACTGGGTATCTGGATAATATTACTATCCCTTGGTGGGACAAAGTAGCTTACATAATTAATGAAACAGAATGTACGGATTTTGAGTTAACTGGATTTGGTAGGTACTCTCTGAAGACGGATATCCAAAAAGTAGAAGCTATCCACAGTATTCAGGAAAAATTAAAGAAAATAAAGGAGGAAGAGAAGAATTTATTGATTAGGAAACTTGAGGATATACTAAATGTTGAAATTCCAGAAGACCTTGGAAGAGAACTGTTCTTATCCTGGGATGAAGTAAGAGAGATGAGCAAAGGTGGCATATCTTTTGGAGCTCATACAGTTACACATCCCATTCTAACGAAGGTATCAACAGAAAAAGCAAAGGAAGAAATTGTTGAATCGAAAGAGAGAATAGAAAAAGAACTCGGTAAGCCGGTTAAACTATTTGCTTATCCCAATGGGGAAATAAACGATTTCAATAATCATATTAAAGAAATACTCAAGGACAATGGTTTTACATGTGCAGTTTTGAGCATCTATGGAACAAATGACCTAAAGTCAGATCCATATGAACTGAAGAGAATAAGGATAGATAATTTTGATACTTTACCCGTCTTTGAAAGCAAGCTTTTGGGAATTTTTGGAAGAATATATAATTGGTTTTTCAAATGGAATACACAATAGAGAGGATAGACACAATAGATCAGATAACTCCACTGAAGAGTGAATGGAATAATCTATTGGAAAGAAGCGAAACAAATATAATTTTTTTGACATTTGAATGGATCTTTGATTGGTGGAAGTGTTTTGGCAAAGAGAAGGAGTTATTCATTCTATTAGTAAAGGATAATGAAAAACTTGTGGGTATTGCCCCGTTAATGATCACAACTCTTAACCTTGGAATAAAAATTAAAAAGATTGAATTTATCGGCACACCATTGTCAAACTATTGCGATTTTATAATATCTGAAAAGTGTGAAGACAAGAGAGATGTTCTTCGAAGTATCTATGATTACCTCCTGAAAGAAAAGGATTCGTGGGATATCATTAGCTTGAAAGAGATTCCGGAGGTTTCCTCAACCCTAACTATTTCAGAGGAAATTTTAAAAAGTTCAAATGTTCTCTTTAGTATATTCCCTGACAATATTTCTCCAATCATTATTTTTGAAGAATCAGAAAGAAAGGAAATAGAAAAAAAATTGAATAAGAAAGATATAAAACGTAAACTTAGAGGTCTAAATAGGGAGGGAATTTTAGGGTACAACCATTGTAAGGATAAAAATGAGGCTGAAATGTTATTGAATATCTTTTTCCAGCAGCATATAAAAAGATGGAAATCAACAAGCACTCCAAGCATGTTTGAAGATGAAAAATATAAAGCCTTCTATCATGAATTGACAAAATCTTTGTTACCAAAAAAATGGGTTGATATATCGGTATTGAGATTTAATGGGGGAGTAATTGCTACCCAGTTTGGTTTTACATATAATAATAAATATGAAGGATATACACACACATATGACAAGACTTATGCTAAGTATTCTCCTGGAGTGATCCTATTGATGCTCAATATTGAGAATTATCTCTCAAAAAATTTTAGAGAATTTGATCTCGGAAGGGGTGATGACCCCTATAAATTTAGATTTTCAAACATCATCAAAAAGAATTATAAAATAAGTATCTATAAAAGATATCCTATATCCCTAATAGATAAAACCATAAATAAGCTCAGATTGGAAATTAGGAAACATAGCAGACTTAGATATGCTCTAAGAGAGGTTAAGAATAGACTGACCAATTTTTTGAAATTTCATAAATGTTAATTACTTCGTTATCATATATCTTTTCAAGATAGTATATATCTTCAAGTTTCTTTATTTGCCCATCGGTGTATACTCTATCACTTACCTCATATGAGGGGTATTCTGTCATATATCTATGAGTTACTATGTATGTGATATTATTAGCCCTTAGATTATAAAATGTTGACTCATTGATGTAATCTGATCCAAAAATACCATGAATTAGTTCCGTATTATACATATTAACATCCGATCTTCCAAATCCCCCCAACGCATCATAGACCAGACCATCACCAAGCACACTACCTCCTTTGTAATTATCTTTAAACCAGATACTTGCTTCATAAATATCCGGGATCATGAAAAGTGGGTTAGTACATGATACAACTGATCTGTCTGTATAGTAATAACGAAACCCACCATTCATAATATTCCCCCCTATCAAGATTATAATTAATGAGAGTGGAACAATCAGATTTTTATATAATCCTCCCTTATTGCTTATCCTCATAATCCCAAAAACTGCCACTGGAATGAGGCCGATATAGGCAAACTCAAATATCCTGAGTAGTATAAAATAATATTCAGTTGCCCATAAACTGGCAGATGCCACAATCAATGAAATAGAAAAAACAAAGTTGACGATAAAAAATAATGGAAATTTTTCATTATAACTTGGTTCTTTATTGAAGATCATCCTTAGACTTTTTCTCGTACCTACTAAGGTATAAAAACCGAGGAGCATCATAGCACTGTAAATAAGTATCTTCTCATAGAATCTGAAACTTATCCCCGCTGATGATGGTCTGGTTATATGGCTGAAGGGGGAAAAAATATTAAAGAGGATTTCCTCTATGTTAATATGTGAAAACAAATCCAAATTTGTAACATACATCCCCCATGAAAGAAATGCAACTAAAAAAAAGAGAATGTAGCTATCCGACATATATACATACTTTTCTGAATCGATATTATATCCTTCAAGAAATCTCTTTGGAATTTTTGAGGAGATAAACAATGCAGCCGTCCAGAATAACCATATATATGCAGTAAAATGATGACTCATGACCAATATCAAACCAAAAATCAGATTCAAAATAATCAAAGTGGGTGTGGGTGTTTTCATTAATTTTATTGCGATATAAAGACTCATCATAAAAAAGATAATTGCAAAGCCTTCGTGGTGTATCCAATTTATAAGTGAGGGATTTGTCAGATAAAGGAAGACACATAAGAGAGATAATTTTTCATCAAGGAATTCGCGAAATATCAAGAATATCAGCGTTGGTATAAGCAATAATCTAAGGACGGGTAATGTCCATGCAAATATATTAATCAGGGGGATATCTGTTATCTTCGATACAGTTACAATGAAAATATGCATTGCCGGATAATGGGTGTATTGCTTTGCTATGCCAGTTGCTGCACTAACATTCCAGTGTTCATCTGAGTATACAATATTACATAACTGATAGGAATATATTGAATCCCTACCAACAGGATAACCATAGGTTGTAGAAAATAGAGGGTAAGTAAGAAGTACACATACCGAGAGTAAAGCAACACTAAATATTCTGATTTTTCTATTAACGTCCTGAAACAGTGAGGGGAGGGTAACAGATAGGATACCCAGCCAGTATATGACTTGGCTTGGAAGCTTGTTTAATGGAATTGGAACCTGATCGCTATTAGCGATTGCATTATTAAATAGGGATATGAAGTACATCAATAATAGAAATCCAATAATTACTGAGATGAATGATATGCAATTAAGTATACTTTTATTCATCGTATTCTAGGATATCATTTCTTTTATAAGGCCTATATACTGCTCCTTTATAACATCATTACTAAATCTTTCCCTTATAGTAAGGACTGCGCTCTCTCTTAGTTTATTCAATGTATTTTCCCCCGAATTAAGAAGATCATGGATTTTATCCATAAAACCATTTTTATCATGATGGGGATTTATCAAAAATCCATTCACTCCATCATCTATTACCTCGGCTATACCACCCACATTCGTGCTTATAGGAACACAGCCGCAGGACATGGCTTCCAGCAATACTGTGGGTATATTCTCATAGACCGAAGTTATCAGCAGGAAATCCGAAAGCGAATATACCTCTGGTAGGAGATCATTATCAACCCTGCCTAAAAAAAGAACCCTATCCTCTTCTATTCCATTAGTATAATCTTTAATAAATCTATCATCCTGTCTCATGCCGATTATGATAAATTTGACCCCATAATCTCTCATGTCATTGATTATCTCAAATAGAAGCTCTGGATTTTTTATGGCGTGTGGTCTTCCCACCCATACCCCTAGTAAATTGTCTCCTTTAAAATCTTTAATTTTTTTACCTATCCCTGAGTCTATTTCACTATACCTTTTTCTATTAAAGAAATCAGGATCTATGGAATTATAAATGACTTCAATCTTACCTTTATCGATACTATAGTTATTAACTATACTATCTTTTGTATAATGACTGATGGCTATGATCCTATCTGCTTTTTTCATCATAGCCCTTTCACCTCTCACCAAGATTCTCCCCAATCTAGAACACATAAGTCTTTCACTGTATTCCTTTCCCTTCAGATTACTTATGGCAGATATCTGGTCATTGAGTACACATTCACTCACAATTAATTCAGGAATTCTACTATTATAAAGGTGAAAATAAAACGGTGGGAGATTTTTTATCACTAACTTTGGTTGTTCTTTATCTGTTTTTAAATGAAGAAAAGAAATCAATTCAAAGAGTGGATTAAACTTATCAAAACCTGGAAAAGATTTAACTATAGACTTTATTTTCAAATTAGGGTGTTGAAACACGGTAAGTCCTTCACTCTTGTTGTTAGTATATACCTCTACTCTAAATCCTTTTTCCAGAAGAAATTTTATCCTTTTCAAAGCATTAATGCCGATGCCACCATATCCCAATTCCGGAGAAAGAACCAATATCTTTGAATTCATTGTTTATACCTCCTTGTTCCCTCTATCTTCTCCCAGGAGTAGGAGGGTCCTCTAAATATGTATGTGAAAAGCCCTTTCAGGCAGGAGTATTGTGAATGAAGAAACGTAATGATGATATATCGGCTTTTTGACATTATACTTAGCAATAGGAGAGCGGTCAATAATATAAGTGCTACATGAATATGTAATGAAAAAAATGTTAAAAAGAATAGAAGTATTAAAAAAGGGGATATGACATGCATAAAAAATTCTATTGGGAATATCAACATCCCGAATAGTCCATAATTTCTATTGAAGAAAAATACTTTGAAAAATCTGAGGAATAACTGAATTAAACCCTGTGCCCTCCTATACTTCTGTTTTGTTCTTTCTTGCATACTGGACGCTGCAAATTCCCAGAAGATTGCATCATCTACATGTATTGTCCTATAACCTTTTTGTCTGATCCTCAATGCAATTTCGGAATCGTCTGCTACAGAATCATTATATATCCTGCTTATGAGGGTCTTTCTGAAGGCAGTAAATGGACCATTAAAGATAAATGTTGAATCAAGTATAGACTCAGCATGACGTATCATGTGATAAAGATTCCTGTATTCAATCTCAATTATGGACATATCACTATCTCTATCACCCAGAACTACGTGCCTACCTGTCAGAGCACCAACTCTCTGATCAGCAAAATAGGGAATTGAAACATTCAGGATGTTCTTATTTAGTCTGGAATCAGAGTCTGTTATTACTATAATCTCACCATTGGAGTATCTAAGAGCACGATTTAGTGCGACGGCTTTGCCCCTTCGTTCCTTTAATTTAAGTAATTTAAAATTACGGTGGTTTTTTATAAATCCTTTAACAATTTCAACCGTTTTGTCATTAGAGCCGTCATCTATTATAAGGACTTCGAGTTTGTCTTTTGGATATTCCAAATCAAGGGTATTCTCTAATTTTCCTTTAATAGTATTCTCCTCATTCCAGGTGGGGATAATAAGGGAGATAGTTGGTTCATAATCTGGATCACTTCTAACATCTAACTTTCTATAGGATACTATGTACTGGCATAATAGAAAGTAACCCCCATATACTATACCTATACTCAATATACTGAACCAGAATATTATCTCAGCCAAACTCATTTTTATCTTATTTGAGACAATCAATTCTAAGAAATCAGACACAATTCACAACTTGTCATATACCTTAATATTGGCCTCTTCGGCGATCCTCTTAGCCTCTGGGTTCTTTATAAAAAGTCTGGCTTTTAATTGCTTCGCCAAGGCAATTGACTCAGCACTATTGTCATCTAAGCCCTTTGAGATCAGTTCATTGACAAAGTTCCAGTCTTTAATCCAGACGATCTCCACCTTTCCCTGATCTATAAATTTCTTAAGCCTTCTCAATTTTCTGCTGGTACCGGCTACAATATATGGGTTCCTCTTATTTATAAAATCCTCTAATTCATCACCTTTAATATCCTTTAGGAAATCCATTGCTGCTACATATCTCCTCTTTTTGTGCATATAGAAGAATAACAAAGCTAATAAGAAGAGTATTATGAACAGCATTACTATCCCTCCCGGGCTTCTGGAAAATGCAACTATGTAACCAATTACCCCCACTGGGGTACAGGGCTTACATGGACCACCACAGTCAATACCTTCCTCACCCTGATTCTGAATCCCATCAGAGCATGTTGGTATCCTGCAGGTATTATTGTAACAATAATTACTTAAGCAGTCTGAATTCACCAAGCACCTTTTACCTTCACCACAGGGTTTACAAGGACCTCCACAGTCTATGTCTGTTTCATCCTGATTTAGTATTTCATCATAGCATGTTGGTATCCTGCAGATATTTTCATAGCAATAATTACTTAAGCAGTCTGAATTCACCAAGCACCTTTTACCTTCACCACAGGGTTTACAAGGACCTCCACAGTCTACATCACTTTCATTCTGATTCTTTACTCCATCAGAACAGGTTGGTGTTCTGCATACATTATCATAACAAACACCACTTAAACAATCTGAATCTACCATGCATTTTTTACCATCGCTACAAGGATCACAAGGACCTCCACAGTCTACATCACTTTCATTCTGATTCTTTACTCCATCAGAACAGGTTGGTGTTCTGCATACATTATCATAACAGTATCCGCTTTTACAATCTGAATCCGTAAGACAGGATTTACCATCTTCGCAGGGTTTACAGGGGCCTCCACAATCTACATCTGTTTCACCATAGTTCTTTATACCATCATAACATGCAGATATTACCCTGCCTTTTCTGGGAGGATAAGTTCCACGGCCCCTACGATGTTTCTTCACCGTGGTAGTTGTGGTACTAGTTGTGGTAGTTGTAGTCGTTGGCACAGTTGTTGTTGTGGCAGTTGATATAGTGGTTGTTGTAGTACTTGTGGTAGTTGTAGTAGTGACGCATACTACCTCAAATTCTGTGTCTGCGGTAAAGGTTTTACATCCAGAGGAAACTATAATCCTTGCTGTATATTCTTCTTTTTCATTAATGCAATCCTCTGGCAAATTCCATAGAATTTCATAGTCGATAGTGTTACCACCACCATAGGCATAGCAATTTTCGGGATTGGACTCGGTTACAGTTACATCCAGATCACAATTCCCATATTCTGGATAGTATCCATAATGTTTGGGCAGGGAACAACTTAAATGAACCCGATTATCTATATCTAAGTTTACATCGTCTACCTGCTCGCATTCTGTAAGCTCTACGGTAGCGTCAAAGGTCACTATTTCTCCTGGAGAATAGGTTTTCTTGTCACTATCTATAGAAACCGATATGTCTGCAGAGGATAACGAAGTCAGAAAGATCAAGATGATAGTTACTATAAATACAGATCTCAAAACAGATCTCAAAATCCCACCAAAAATGTTCACACCACCCATTTTTATTACCCTCAAAGTACTAAATTACACTCAATATATGGATTTTATTATACAATATTTATATGTTATATAGAATTTATAGTATAAATATCAATTTTTTGATATTTAAATAATAAAAACACAGCATATAACATTTAAAACCTAAATAGTTCATATTTAAATAATAAAAACATAATTAATTATAATTAAACTATAATCAAAATTATAATCAAAATAATCTATAGTTCATGAAGATGATCACCACAGTAACCACCACTACCGCGACTACCGGAGTAGCAAATTTTTTCCTGTATGCGGGGATAGTAATAGTAGCACTAATAGCATTTCTGGGTCTAAAAGAGATTCTGGATACGGTAAAGATGAGAAGGCATCACTATAAATCTTTCTTGTCTCTATCGAATGTTGTAATATCCGCCCTGTTCTTGGTCTTTGTATTTCTGGTGGTATATAAACTAACTGTCTTATTCTGACCTTTTATTCTTCTAAGATTCTTCTAAGACATGAAAAATGGCGCGATCAGAAATAGAATAATATTGGTAATCCCATGGGATAGTGTTATGCCCCAGATATTTCTGGTTCTCTGAAATACATATCCATAGAAAAGCCCCACGAGGAACACAAAGATAAGATCTGGGGCAGATTTAAAGCCGATGTGCATCAACATAAACAGAACACTGGAGAATAATAAGCTGGCATTTTTCCCCATCACCCCCTCAGCCCTGGTCTGTACAATCCCTCTGAAGGTCAATTCCTCTAAGAGACCTGTGAATATCAGTAAAATAAACCCGGGAATGATTAAATTCATTACTATTAATTCATCAATCAACGCCTCTGGTTTCAGGATCATGTACTCAAAAAATCCAAAGAGAATTCCGGTCAATGCTATAAAAAACTGAATTAATGGAAAATTAGAAACAAAGCCTATATCCTGTAAATGCATCTTCATGTATCTGATAAGAAGGATTATTGCCACCGTGAGAGGAATCCCAATAATAATAAACCAATAAATGCTCTCAAATATCTTCAATGGCATGGAAAATCTGATTATTCCAATCAATGGAATCAGGATCAATGAGTTCAACATATATGACATATCCTCAATCTGCCATGCCCTTCTCAATGAATATGCCCTGGTTCTAATAGATTCACGATAGATCAGTGATGAAAAAATCATCAATGAAAAGAGAAATATCATGTGTATCAGAATCCCCAACATAATGTCAAAATAGGTAGAAACAAACTCTGCCGACCCCACCATAATGCAGGTAAATAATGGAACAATAAACCTGAGATTAATCCCAGAAACCTTTCCATTCCACTCGTCTTTTTTCTCTAAATCCCCTTTTTCTCCTTTTCCCATTCTCTTGGCGATTTTTATTTATAATGAATGATTATCCATTTATATTAACTCACCCACATTTCAATATATGAACGAGATATTTTTCATAACATCTGGTCTGCTGGGCCTCTGGTTTGGGAGCGATTTTGCAGTAGAGGCCGCCAGAAGGATTGCCGTAAAACTAAAGGTTTCCGATCTCATCATCGGATTAACAATAACCTCGATTGGAACATCACTTCCCGAGATCTCAACCAATATCTTGGCAGGATTCAGCACACTGGCAGAGAAAGATGCATCCGGAATAGCGGTCGGAAATATTATTGGGAGTGATCTGGCCCAGATCACGCTTCTTTTAGGTATTGTGGGTTTTCTGGCTACTTTAACAATACCCATGAGATCACTCAAGCGAGATGGGTTCATGCTTTTTATAGCACTGATACTGATGTATATAACTGCTATTGATGGACATGTAAGTCGGAGTGAAGGGGTTATCCTTGTCCTTGCATACATTATCTACTTGATATATCTGCTCAACCAGGAGAGGGTTTTAGAGAATAAAAAAACAAAATCCAAATCCGAAAAAAGGGATTATAAAATCGGTATTGATTTGATTAAAACCATTGTAGGACTAACCGTTGTAGTTGTGAGTGCCTATTTAATTGTTGAAAATGGTGTTTCCATGGCATTACAGATTGGGATAACAGAATCAGTTATTGGAATCTTTGTCGGTCTTGGAACGAGCATCCCAGAACTTACCGTCTCATTGAGGGCCATAAAAGAGAGGGCTGGGGAACTCTCGCTTGGTAATCTGATCGGCAGCAACATCACTGATCCTTTATTATCCTTTGGTCTGGGTGCCTCTGTTGCCGGGGTTACAATATCACAAAGTGTTTTGCAATTCGACTTTGTCTACTGGATGGCTGCAACGGCAATCGCACTATTCCTCATCTACAATCACATGAACCTAAACAGGAAGGAATCCTCGGTGCTGATAATACTCTACCTACTGTTCATCTACCTGAAGCTAACTTTCTTCCTGACTAAATGAAGCCACTTGGATATCTTTTATATCTTCACTCCATAATCTTTAACAATAAAAATCTGGCCCAGATGACATTGAAGGGTTTTATAGAGGATACCATAGATACCATAAAGAAGAATGTGCCCGAGATAAAAAAGATGGATGCTATATGGATGGAATAGAGAAAAAATGAAAGATTCAATAGAAATAATAGAAACTACCAAATTGGTAACGGAGAAGCC
>Ga0190315_1001122_pt1 | contig 11299 bp, 7 predicted proteins | sample 48701101_MG_FD_161673 | JGI IMG/M metagenome (GOLD analysis project Ga0190315, IMG submission 161673) | Hydrothermal vent sediment bacterial communities from Southern Trench, Guaymas Basin, Mexico - 4870-11-0-1_MG | ecosystem: Environmental > Aquatic > Marine > Hydrothermal vents > Sediment ...
CCCCAGGACCTGAGCTCCTCTTCCGTAACACCCTCACCTTCGGCAATCCGGCTGGCAGGCGACGGCAGATCCCGTATCAGAGAAGACAGGCGCAGGGTCTCCTTTTCACGGTCGTCTACCTCCGATAATAAACGTTGCACGAATTCTCCGCTTCCGAGAATCCGCTCGTCTGAGGCAACCCGTCCCCTAATACTATACTTTTTGTCACCTTTTTGGTGCCTCCTTTCCTTGTTTTCGGTCAACCCTATTTTACCGGGAAAGGAGGCTTTTTGCATTAAAAATCAGTTGGTTATTCTAAAAAAACAGATGCTGATCGTTCACAAGTGGCCTTCGAACTGCATAATTTGGGCTCATTGGCTTTGGCGCGGGTGATGCGCGGCGATTAGCTGGCTGATAAAAATTTTTGGCCTTGACAATAGAGCCTGGCGGTTTCATATTGGTATCAAATCGGAACCATGAGAGGTATTTGATATGGCAACGATAACAGTAAAAAATATACCTGATGACCTTTATGATCGGCTGAAGGCAGTTGCCGGGATCAACAGGAGGTCTATTAATAGTGAGATTATAGTATGTATTGAGCATGCGGTAGCTAGCCGTCGAATAGATCCCGAAAAGGTCCTTGAGAGTGCCCGCCATCTGCGAGAATTGACCGCCGAGCATCCAATTAGCGATGATGAATTCAATCAGGCCAAGACAGAAGGACGGCTATGATTGTAGTTGACACGAATGTTATTGGCTATCTCTTTCTGTCAAGCGAGCGATCCTTCCTGGCAGAATGTGCTTTCAAAAAAGACAGTAAGTGGGCAGCTCCGATTATCTGGCGCAGTGAACTGCGAAATGTGCTGGTTCTTTATATACGAAAAAATATCATCGGCTTGGAGCATGCTCAAGGCATTATGAATGGCGCGTTGGAATTAATGATGGGGCATGAATATGAGGTCTCATCATATGAAGTCCTGCGACTTGCATCAGAAAGCAAGTGCTCCGCCTATGATTGCGAGTTCATCGCTACTGCAAATGATCTGAAGGTACCTTTGATCACCGTTGATAGACAACTGCTTCGGGAATTTCCTGCTGTGGCTGTATCATTGACTGCGTTCTGCGGGTAATTTCAAGTCAAAACGCTGGCCAATCGGTTGGTCGGAGGTTTTTCTCCCCCGACCGCATAGCAAGCGGGTCCGCACTATGCGGTTCCTCGAGAGTTTTATAAAGCACCACCAAACTTCTGGCTGTATCCCAGGGCTGGCTACGGCCAACACGCCGAATATTATCGGCTTCCCCGGTCGGGTTCATCGCCTTTTCGAGTATGACCGGCTCCTCCCTGCTCTCGAAGGTTCGGCCCTTCACCCTGTCCTGATCATTACATCAGGCATTCGGCTTTTATGGCCTCTGCTGACTTTTGTTGGACCAACTTATGAGTTGCCCCATAAAAAGGATCAAAGAGGTGGAAAAGGTCCTTCAGGATGCCAGGCATGCAGGTCTGATGAACCTGATATTCATAATGTTTGGTTTTCCCACTGAGACAGAGGCAGAATTTAATGAGACCTTGAATTTTCTGAGGAAGAATCAGGATTACATAAATGCCCTGTCCAAGGGAAAATTCGTCCTGGCAGAAGGTTCTCTTATCCAGAAAAAACCTGAAAAGTTTGCAATTACCGAAATCCGGGAGGCAGCGGAATCAAGAGTCTATAACAGGATCTTTGATTATCAGGTCTCAAAAGGTCTTGGTCCCGGGGAGGTGTCGGCCCTGTATGAAAAGAGTCTTAATTACTTGGAATCTATCGGATTCACCCCCCGTTTCGGGGCCTATCGGGAGCACCTTCTGGCATATGCCGCATCAAGAGATGTCCACTTGTGCGGTTAGACTGAAAGCCATGCATATATGAGTAAGGCTATATTCACCACAGAGACGCCGAGAGCGCAGAGATTGTTTTCTCTTTGCGACCTTTGCGTCTCGAGCGAAGCGGGCGGTGAGAAACTTTTGTAAAATGTTTTCAAATCTGATATTTAGCCAGAAACTATAGACTAATTAGCTTCTAAAACGGATATTACGGAAAATTTGCAAAAGAGGATTATGTTAAACTATTAAACTAACTCCGTCCCGCACGTCCCACAGACCCGTCCCGGGCTTTTTGAGCGGAATTATATTCACCCCTGACGCAAAGGCCGCGGAGAAAATCTTTCGCGGTAATTCTTGACTTCAGTATTCCGGAGGAAATGCGCTACAGGGAGCGAAATACAGCAGGAAAAATTCCTTGACCTGCGGTTTCCAATAGTGCCACAAAATATAGTAGGTGCCTGCCTGGCAGTGCCATTTCGGTCCAAATCGCTTTCCAGGGCTTGGGGAGCAGGTTGACCAGGAACGCTGAATTGCAGGCCCAAAATCTCCTCAGACTCCATCCCTACCAACTCCTATAACATGAATTTGTATATCACGGTCGGGATCGGACTGTCAAGAGATCAAATAGAATCACACACTTGTATGGAGGGCAAAATGCACACCCTCCATCCATTCTTGCCTTATGTGATGGTATGCCAAAAAAGAAAACCTCAATGCATTGAGGAGCTTGACCAAATACATCCCGGATCATTAAGGCCTTTGGCTTCAAGTCAAGCGTGGGGGGTCTTACAAAACATAAAGGATTAACTTGCTGATTTTATATTATTTTGTTGCTAAAAAAGCTGGCTGTCTGTTCAATTTTTGTTGAAAAGGTTGAAGAATAAGGTGCAGCGGATGGAACCTTTTGTAGCGTCTGATATGGAGATCCTTGAGAAAGAGTGAAGTTCCTATCCGGAAGCGATCATGAAGCTACTATTTGCTTTTGGAAATTATCATTCAATTAACTTCTATTTTAATCTGTATTCCTCAATTGCGCAATAAAGAACAGGGACGATCATCACAGTAACCAATGCCACAAACATTCCTCCAAAAGATGGGATTGCCATGGGAACCATAATGTCCGAGCCACGCCCGGTGGATGTGAGCACCGGGATAAGGGCCAATATTGTGGTAGCTGAAGTCATAAGGGCCGGCCGGATTCGACGAATAGCCGCAGCCACGGTAGCGTCTTTAATCTCCTCTTTCGTCGAGACTTTTCGAGTGGCGAAACTCTGATCAAGATACGTGGCCACCACGACACCATTATCTGAAGCGATTCCGAAAAGTGCCAGGAATCCTACCCAGATCGCCACGCTCAAATTAATCGGGTGCACCTGGAAGAGTTCTCGCATGGAAATTCCAAACACGAAAAAGTCCAGGAACCAGTGTTGTGTATAGAGCCATATCATAATAAATCCACCTGCCCACGCAACAATTATTCCAGAGAACACAAGCAGGGTTGTTGATACAGAATCAAACTGTAAATAGAGTATGAGGAAAATGATAAAGAGTGCGATGGGCAAAACCACAGCCAGCTTTTTTTGAGCTCGTATCTGATTTTCATAGTTTCCTGCAAAGGCATAGCTTATCCCGGCAGGAAGCCGGAATTCTCCGCTTTCTATTTTCTGATCCAGGTACTTCTGTGCGTCGTTAACCACATCAACCTCAGCGTATCCCGGCTTTTTATCAAATACAACATACCCTACCAGGAATGTATCTTCACTTTTTATCACTTGAGGGCCCCGCACGTAGCGGATTTTGCTGAGTTGATCCAATGGTATTTGCGCTCCCCCGGAGGCCGGGACAAGAATCTTCCTCAGGCTCTCTATATTGTCCCTGAGTTCCCTCATGTACCGCAAGCGAACCGGATACCGTTCCCGACCTTCGACAGTAGTCGTAATCTTTTTTCCACCGATAGCCACTTCTATAACGTCTTGCACCTTGCGGAGCATAATTCCATACCGGGCGATGGCCTGTCTGTCTATCTCTATCTCAAGATATGGTTTCCCGACAATCCTATCGGCTATCACTGATGAAGGTTCGATGGAAGGGACTTCCTTGAGAAACCTCTCAAGTTGAAGCCCAACTTTTTCTATGGTGGCAAGGTCAGGACCTCGAATCTTGATGCCCATAGGAGCCCGCATCCCAGTTTGGAGCATGATGATTCTCGTGATTATGGGCTGAAGCTTCGGAGAAGAAGTAGACCCTGGAACCTGGGCTGCCTTCACTATTTCGTTCCAGATATCGTTGGGGCTCTTGATCCCTTCCCATGCATCTCGATCTTTGTTTAGAGCAGGATCAAGAGGGACCCGCCACAATCGAAATGGTCTTCCCTTTGAATCCGGTATGAGACGTTTGTTTTTATCCCGCTCAAAACGCCCAGACACGCTATACGGCTTCCCATCAGGCGCGGGCAGAGGGAATCCATTCTGATCACGGAAAAGCTCTGTCTTTTCTGCTGAAAACCTAAATCGCAAGCGCTTACCGTTTTTGTCCACAATATACTCTGGCTTGTAATTGATTATTGTTTCAACCATGGAAACCGGTGCAGGATCAAGGGGTGTTTCAGCCCGTCCTAATTTTCCAACTACCGATTCAATCTCCGGGATTTGTTTTATTGCTATATCCTGTTTTTGAAGGGCGTCCATGGATTCCCCGATGGAAGCATGGGGCATGGTGCCGGGCATATAGAGAAAGGCGCCTTCGTCAAGAGGCGGCATGAATTCCTTCCCCAATCCCGGAAATACATTGGAGATACTGCTTACCGCTTTCCAGTCCCTTACGGGCTGTGGCAGCCAGCCAAAAAAAGTGTCAAATCCCAGCCAGACAAGTCCACCCCACAGGACAAGGAGCGTAGGAATTATCAAAAAGATGATCTTGTGGTCAAGACACCATCTCAAGATCCTTGCATAGACGAGTTGGAATAAATGAAAAAAGATCAGCAAACTGCTTATTAAGAGTGCCACGAATACGAAGTTTCTCAAGAATCCCTTCGCCGGACCAAGCGGTAGCCAGTGTTTCGAAAGAATTACTGCTACCACAAACACTGCGACCCAGTTTACCATTTTAAAAATCCATTTTTGCCAGCGTTTCGGAATCCATTTGGTAAATAACCAGTAGAGTGCGATAAGCGCTATAATAGCCCCGGTCCACCACGCCATGAGCCAGCCAATCATTATTCCTGCGACAAGCAAGCTCAAATAAAAGATCCATCGAAAGAGAGGTTTTATATGCCTCTTTTTTTCTTTTCGTGTGAAAAGAATGTGGGCCAGGGGAGGGATAATAGTGAGAGCTACAATTACAGAAGCTATCAGGGCGAATGTTTTGGTAAAAGCCAGGGGTTTGAACAGCTTTCCTTCAGCGGCCTGCATGGTAAAAACGGGTAAGAAGCTTATCACGGTTGTTGAAACAGCAGTGAGGACCGCACTGCCGACTTCGCTTGTAGCACGAAAAATCACTTCAAGCCGATCTTGGTCAGGGTCTGCACTGTCCAGGTGTTTGAGTATATTTTCACATATTACAATCCCCATATCCACCATTGTTCCGATGGCAATGGCTATACCCGAAAGAGCCACGATGTTCGCGTCGACCTTGAAAGTCTTCATGGCAATGAAACACATGAGCACAGCTAGCGGAAGAAGTCCTGAAATGAGGATTGAACTTCTCAAATGCATCACCATGATAATTACGACAATGACGGTAACGAGAATTTCTTCGGCCAAGGCAGTATCAAGAGTACCCAGGGTTTCATATATCAATCCGGTGCGATCATAGAAAGGAACAATTTTTACCTGGCTCACCGTACCATCGGGCAGGGTTTTCTTTGGAAGGCCCGGTGAAATCTCCTCTATCTTTTTCTTAACATTCTTAATGGCAGCAAGAGGATTCTCCCCGTATCGAACTACCACTACCCCGCCTACGGCTTCAGTCCCTTCTTTGTCCAGCGCCCCTCTTCTTGGGGCAGGACCGAGGGTTACTCTCGCAACATTCTTAACGTATATCGGGACGTTATCGTTGACCTTAATGACCGCATTCTCCAGGTCTTTCAGGCTTTTGACAAACCCGATACCCCGGATAATGTATTCCGCCTTGTTCACCTCGATGGTCCGCGCCCCAACATCAACGTTTGACATCTTTACGGCGGCTACAACTTCCCCCAGGCCTACTTTATAGGCGCGCATTGCATCCGGGTCCACGTCGATCTGATATTCCTTCACGAAGCCCCCCACGGATGCCACCTCGCTTACTCCGTCCGCAGAAAGAAGCGCATAACGGACATACCAGTCCTGGATCGTTCTTAACTCCTGTGGATCCCATCCACCAGTAGGGTTTCCGTTTTTGTCTAATCCTTCGAGGGTATACCAATAAATCTGGCCTAAAGCTGTAGCGTCTGGCCCCAGTGAAGGCTGTACACCTTCCGGTAAGGTGCCCGCAGGAAGGCTGTTTAGCTTTTCCAGCACCCTGGACCGTGACCAGTAGAACTCGACGTTTTCTTTGAAAATAACATAGATGGTCGAGAAGCCGAACATTGAATAGCTTCGAATGGTCTTAACGCCGGGAATACCCAGGAGAGCCACTGTCAACGGGTAGGTGATCTGGTCTTCTATATCCTGGGGGGAGCGCCCCATCCATTTGGTAAAAACTATCTGCTGGTTTTCACCAATATCGGGTATGGCATCAACGGGGACGGGATCCCGGGGAAACCCGCGAAGATTCCAATCAAAGGGCGCCACGGCGAGTCCCCAGCCCACAAAAAGAAGAATCATCAAGAATGCGACGATCTTCTTTTCCAGGAAGAATCTGATGATCCGATCAATCCATGACATCTCAGTTTTGTTACCTGGAGTGATCCCCGGAGTTTCCCGCATGATTGTGAGCTTTCGATTGTTGAGCCCTGGAAAGTGAGACGTTAAATTGAGATCTTATTCTATTCATATGTTTTTTCAGAGAAAAGAGAGCTTCTTTCGCTTCCTCCGGATCTTTTGCATTCCCTCCGATAACGGAATCGTTTCGCATAAGCATGGCCAATTCCATCCATACCATGTGAGGATGTCCGGACAGGAGGTTCATATTGACAGAATCCAAGGCAATTCCGAACTTCTTAAATGATTCCCTGATTTCTGTAAGATCACCTGCTTGCACGCTCCCCGAAATATTCCTGTAGGCATCCAGCAATTTCTCAATTTGATGAGCAAATGCGGCAGGGATCTCCATTGCGGGGCTCTTTGTCCCCGTCTCCTTCCTTGCCATGGACATTCCGCCATGTTGCATATGCCCTCCTCCTCCACCACCACCTTCGGGGGACATCATGCTTGGTTTCGCCTGGATCTGCAGCGAACTATCGATCTTGAAGTTTCCGTTGGTTACAACACGCTCTCCTTCCTGTAAGCCGCTTAAAACCAGGTAATAGTCACCGGCCCTCGGTCCAAGGACGATTTCTCGTCCTTCAAAGGTTCCCTTCTGGCCGGAAACAGCAACATAAACGACAGCTCTTTTCCCAGTGATAAGCGGCGCCGAGGCTGGTATAACAAAAGGGAATTTTGTTGCTTCGTCAGGAGAGGCCACCAGGGCTTTAGCTGCGGCTGAAATGGGGGCCTTCACCAGGGCATGTACAAACATCTCCGGCTTCAACTTGGAGTCCTTATTGGGCACGTTTACCCGGACTTTAACTGTCCTGGTTTTTGGATTTATGAACGGATCGATAAAAGTAATCTCCCCTTTGAAGGTTTCTCCGGGATACGCTTCCGTCTGGAATTCAACTTTTTGCCCTTTTCGGATCCATACAATATCTGATTCATAAGCATCCAGTTTTGCCCATACCCAGGACAGGTCTGCGATGGTATAAATACGAGTTCCTGTTTTCACGTACATCCCCTCAAGGGCATTTTTGCGGATCACGATGCCACTCATGGGAGAGAGAATCGTCATGTGATCAGAGGGTCTGCCCCGTCTAATGATTTCCGTGATCTGTTTTCCACTCAGCCCCAAGAGGCGAAGTTTTTCTCGCGCAGCGGTAATGGTCTGACGGGCTGTAGTTTTTATACTGGAAATCTTACCACGTTTCAGGTTGTTTGCCGTTCTTATTGCTTCTATGAGTTCTGATTGGGCCGTCATGAGTTGAGGGCTGTAGAGGGAAACCATGGGTTCTCCCTGGTGCACTGATACTCCCGTGAAGTCAACATAAAGCTTGTCAATTCGCCCTGGAACCCAGGCGGTAATGTATCCGAGACGTGTCTCATCATATTCAATTTTTCCTACCATTCGCACATGTACTGAAACGGATTTACGTTCCACAGGGGAAGTTTGAATCTCTGCCAGTTTCATTGCGTACGGAGAAAGTTTTAGCTCTCTCAAACTACCTGGCATCTCACCTGTTTTCTTTTTCCCTGTTTTAACCGGGATCAGATCCATGCCACAGATAGGACACTTTCCAGGTTTCGGAAGCTGTATCTGTGGGTGCATGGCGCATGTCCAGACCGTTGCTTTCTCCTCTTCCTTTTCGGAAACTGTCTTCTGAGCTTGATGGGCGGAATGGTCCTGGGCCCATGGCATGTGAAGAGACAGTAGAAAAAGGAAGAGGAGGACAAGGGCGGGGAAAAAGATTAACCCGGAAACTCCCGTCTTAGATATCTTTTTCATTCTATTCATTCTTTTGCCCTTTCGATTCCTCAGAAGAAAGTCTCGGTATCTCTTTTCCCGCAAGCATTTCTAATTCCGCCAACCTTTCTGCGCGATTGGCAATAGAACGCTCATAGGAAAGCTGGAACTCCAACAACATCCGTTGTGTATCGATAATATCGAGAAAAGTTCCGGCGCCTGTCTTGAAGGCTTGAAGCGAGACTTCAAGAGACTGTTTTGTCTTGGGTATGAGGGTATCACTATAAAGAATGATTTTTCTCTCTGCGTCCCGGAACTGGTAAAGCGCCATTTTAAGATCGGCTATCAGGGTGCTTTCCCTGTCATGGCGTTCTTTTTGAGCCGCAGAGTATCGAGCCCTGGCTTCTTTTTTTGCCGCACTGTATTTATCATGCCAAATTGGGAGATTGACAGAAATCATCGCTATAACGGGGTCTTTCCCCGAACCTTCCGTGCCTGATTTAAGCGCCTCTTCCGTATCGATCCATTCCAGACCAACAGTGATATCAGGAAAGTAATTCTTCTTTGCCAAATCGATATCCACTTTTTCCTTGGCTGCCAGGAAGTCTTTTGCTTTCAGTTCGGGATTCGCTTCTTTGAGCCAGGAAAAAAGTTGCTGATCAGAAACAGAAACTTGTTCTATGGGAATTGACGTGGGCCAGGGAAGTGAAGATTTCTCTGGTCTGTTAAGCACTGCGTTGAGTTTCGCTACGAGCGGGTCACGTAAATCATTGAGGGCACTTCTGCGATCCTCTATTTTTCCGATTTCAACCTGGGCCTTGATGACATCCGAGTATGACGCAATACCCGCGGAGTAATTGGTCCTGGCTACTTTTTCAAGATATTTCACGAGGCTGAGATTTTCTTCAGTGATAGCAATGGCACGAGCAAGATAATAGTATTCGTAATACGCAGTCTTTAGCCTATAGAAAAGCTTTAATTTTGCGGTTTCATACTTTTCTTTCTCAACTCTTGCCGCTTCCATGGCGCCGCTTCCCTTGAGAGAAAGCTTCCCAAACCAGGGAAACGTCTGGACGAGACCAAACTTTTGCCGTTGTGGTCCGACTCGCGTTTCCACCTTTCGGATAAAATAGGCATAGTTGAATCTCGGGTCAGGAAGGGATTTAACCTGCGGGACCCTTTCCAGGGCCGCTTTCCACCGATCAAAAGCTGCTTCCAAGCCTGGATTGTGCAACGCAGCATAGGCAAGGTAATCTGAAAGCGTTGATTTTTCGCTTAATTCAGGAAGTTCTTCTTTATGAGAAGGAGCATTCACAAAAGTGCTGTAGGAGACGTTCCGCAATTCTTCAAAATTATCAGGGTATTTTCCGTTGTGAATGGAAGAGCAACCAAAGAGGAACAGAATTAGGATCAGGTAACAGACCCTTTTTTCATTTTTGTGCATGTTTTTGCTCCAGCGCCATGCGGTTTAGGTGTAATCAATCATTTTTCACGTAACGTTCACGGGCAGGGGGCATTTCTTTTCACTTCACACTTCAGCCCCTTATTTTCTAAGGTTTTTGCCATGGGGGAGTCTTGCCCCCTCTGCATTCGCCTGCGCTGGGCTCCGGCGATGCAGCTTCCCCCATAGCAAAAGCCAAGAAAGCTACAGGGGCTTCCGTCCCTGATTTCGGCCTGGACAGTGTGGCCCTGGTTGCCAGATAGGTAATGGCAGTCAGAAAGGAGCCGACTCCCAGCAGAGTAGTCCAGAGGACATCTGTGTCAATAGATACCCCGGTCTTCGGGGTGTCAAAAAGCATCATAGAGCCCAGAAGGAGGGCAGCCAGGATTAGACTTATGGGACGGTGTTTCTGAATAGGCTCAAAGGTATTTCCTCAGGTTTGAGAATTCCTCGCGGCCGGCCGCCCGGAACACTGCCGAAGTCGTCACCCCGAGAAACCGTGCAACGTCGGCAGTTGTATTATTCCCATAAGAGCCGAATGGCCCGTCCAGGGATACTTCCTGAGCTCCTTTATATCCTCTACAAGCCCGGCACGCACCGGGTTCAGGTGAATATATCGCGTCAACTCCTTCGTGACTTAAGGAGTCTCTTGTCTCTGAAGAGAAAGTTCAAGAAGATTGAACATGGTTTCAGGGTCAGGATCCGCAATCACCTCCTGGCCCAATATTTTCCTGAGCTGGACAGATATTATGGCCACAGCGACTCTGAGAACCTGGCCATTGTAAAATGGTGTCTAAGTCCCTCTAAGATTGCAAAAATGAAATATGAAGACTTTTTCCGCCTGGTAACAACACGGGACAGGGGATTAATACAGCACCAGCGCTTAAAGGCCATTTGGGACAGTGCACATAGTTCTGTTGGCTGTTCAGCAGGAACAGCAACAGAGTTTGAAGCAGGGATCCTGGTTGATACATTAAAACAGGTAAGGGAAACCATAGGCAATATCAATGAAAAGGTCATAGAGATATGTGTTCTTTTTCCAGAGTATAAATATCTGCTTTCCATACCTGGCTTTGGTCCTGATGTCTCTGCCATAGTGCTTGCCGCCATAGGGGATCCTTTTCGATTTGAGTCAGGGAATCAGGTCTTGAAGACAGCCGGTTGGGACTTAAGCGCCAATAGAAGCGGCAGGCGTTCTGACTCTGTTACACCTGTGATCTCCAAGAGAGGTAAAGCTGATCTTCGTTATGCTTTATACCAGGCAGCCCTTATTGCCTCTACCAGAAACAAACACTTTACCTCCTGGTTTATAGAGAAGCTTAAAGGCCGCGAAAAGGAAAAAGGCATCAAGACCAAGATGAGAGTGAAGCTGGCAGCCA
>Ga0190315_1001123_pt1 | contig 11299 bp, 15 predicted proteins | sample 48701101_MG_FD_161673 | JGI IMG/M metagenome (GOLD analysis project Ga0190315, IMG submission 161673) | Hydrothermal vent sediment bacterial communities from Southern Trench, Guaymas Basin, Mexico - 4870-11-0-1_MG | ecosystem: Environmental > Aquatic > Marine > Hydrothermal vents > Sediment ...
ATATAATTAATTAGGAAATGCACACCTGGAGGGGATTATGCTTTAGGGTCTGGAAATACCATAACAAATTATGTAGACTTGAGGAACTATAGGATAATGATAGACTTGTGCTTGAAGTATGGTAACTATCCTATATCTTCTTGATAAGTGAGAAGAAAACGTTCCTAGTGAGTATGAATATTACAAATCTGCGATATTTAAGTGATTTAGTGGAAAACATGGAGGATAAAGATAGAAGTGGAAAAATTTATTTTAATCTAAAGGAGAACATGTGATAAAGTTATAAAAAATACTTATTAAATTTAGAGTGATTAAGGCCTCACATCCATTACTAACCATCCTCTAAACTTGGGTACAAAGTAATTTTTACACTCCCTTTTTCCGTTTTCAGTATACCATATCTTTTCGGCTAATACGTACTCACGTATAGTAGTTGCTATATATTCCCCTTCAAATGTTATCATGTGGCCAATCACTAATATTCTATCTCCCACTTCTAGTTTATACCAGTCGGATTTTGTAAATTCTCTAACAACCTTACCAGTCTTTGGATTCAGCACATAGATGTCACAGAATTCTGCGATTAATCCAAACTTATTTCGTCTTAAAAAGTCTTGAATAGCCTTTTTCGATGGCGGAGTGATCTCTAGACCATACTTTTCCCTCACATACTCTATAGTCACTCTCTTAAAGTCCTCCAAAACCTCTCTGGCTTGAGCTAAAGCCTTCTCTCTAGACCTAGGGATTATAAGAGGAGATCCATCATTCTCTGGTTTCGACATGGTCAGTGTATAAGCTAGAGTTGCTATTACGGAGAGTACGACTGCTGAGACCGCAATCAGTAAAACTAAACTCCTTTTCATGCTCTCACCTCTTCAACAATCATATGGTGTCTCTATGGTAATCCAGCTGTCATGCCATCCAGGATAGTCGCTTTCTAGCCATGCAACTTCTTCAGATGCATAGAAAGCTGGGGTATGAGATGCATATATGTGTCCATAGCGGTCAGGGTAGTATATTTCACCATCAGATTTATCATTTTTCATATCTAATACGATTAAAATTACTAACTTATAAGGAGGCTCAGTCCCATATGTTATTTCATAGGTTGAATGGGTAACATCGTACCAGTGACCAAGATATCCTACATATGTATCATCTATCTTTTCAAAACTTCCTGACACATGGTAAGTTTTAATGGCATATACTTTCTCTAGAGTGGCTATCAATGATACTGCCAGTAGTACTAACCCAGATATCACTATCTTATGTCTTAATTTCATATTTCCACAGTATACTACAGGTGATTCTCCCTTATTTTTTTCGGTTATTTGATCTATTTAAGAGCTCATAGTATAATTAATTACGTGATAAATCATAAAAATATGCCAGTTAGCCATCGCTATACTCAAACTAGCCCGCATACTAAAACCTAAGAAGAAGTAATGCGCTGATAGATTAATGTAAAAGGCATCTAAATCAATTCCAATCTTACGTCTCAAGTCCCCATTAAATATCGATATTCCCTTCAATAATAAGCTCCCTTTCTTTCTATGGGAGGATGGAGTTTAATAAGTACTTATATAGGAATTTAACATAATTAATTTGATGTATAATACTATCCTAAAAAAGCTTAGTGAGATAGAGAGATCCCTAAAGGAAATAGCTCGTATGATAGAGGAAACTGATAGAAAGAGTTTCTATTTATCTCTTCTCAGAGAGCTTCAGACTATTTGTAAAGGAACGGAGTATGAGTCGAAAGTAGAAGAACTCGTGAACAAGTACCGGGATCTACTACTTCGTGGAAGGAATGTAGTCGATGTGCTAGAGGAGAGGGGATTAACGGATTATGTTAGAGTACTTAAGAAGGATGAAGAGGGAAAGCCTGTAGTGATTAAGGTGAAAGGGGGTGTAGATTACACAGTCTTTAAGGATATAGCAGGAGTACTAGCGGCTTATGGATTAGAGTTCATAGATGGGGTATGGACTACTTCAAAGGACCTCGTCACGAGGGAAGAGCTGGAAGAAAGGCCTGCTGAAGTACCGGAGTTCGAGTGGGCATTTAAGAGACTCGAGGAGAGGGGGTATATAGATCTCAAGAAGCTTAAGTCCACGAGACTTATAAATACTATAAGAAAGAAGGGGATCGTAATTCCAGATGAGAACATCGTAGTCCGTCAAGAGATATGTATTCTCATGAAGAGGGAGGACGGAAACTGGATATGTGAGGAATGTGGAGCCAAGAGAAAGACAGCCAGTTCACTATCTGTTCATGTAGTAAGGGAACATCTGAGGAAAACTTAAGGTAAAAACATGGTCATTTATTATATTTCCTAGTATGAGGTGTTAAAATGGAAAAAATCGTTGTAAGGGAGATAGATCCCCAAGGTAGGATAACCATTCCTATAAAGTGGAGGAGAAAGTGGAAATCCCGCAAACTTTTGCTATTATTACATGAGGATAGAATTGAGATAATTCCTCTGGAACCTATATATCCTACTAAACTTTTCAACTCTATTGAAATATCCAAGAGTGTAGACTTTACAGATCCACATTCGATTAGAAGGGCTATATTGGAGCTAGAGTAGTTCAGTAATAGAGAGTACTTAGCTAAGTATTCTCTATTTCGCCTCACTAGCTTTTGAAATGATGGTAAACCCTATAAGGATTATCTGGATAAGATAGCTAGTTGACTAATATGATATTTGACGTTAAGAGCGAGCTACCAATGCTTAAAGTACCCATGTCCTTAATAGTGGATGATTGGAGCGTATGTTGTATAGATAGATTGAGGAGGTTGGACTCGAGGAGGACACATGAATGCCTAGTAGATCTTCTAAGCCTAGGGGAACTTGGAGTCAGAGGTAAGCTAAGCTTAATACCCTGCATAGTCAAATCAAACAGAGAGCACACACTTCTAGGATGTATAGACAGAGGTATAAAGGGGGTCTCTAAAGAAGAGCTTCTAAAGACCCTGTACTTGGTCAGAACTAAAGCTGTTGAGTACTTTGATATAACTCCAGAGGTATTGACTCATTCCCTAACTATAGATCTCAAATCTGGTAAGCTATTAGATGAAACCGAATGGGAATGGTCTCAGAGACAAGATCTAGAGAGCCTAAAGGAGTATATTGCACGAGCTCTGAGTATTCTGCGTAAAGTAGGAATTGTGGCAAGTGGAGTGACAAGCCCCTGTGATTTTGGTAGAGAAGTAGAGGGGATTTATGCTCAAGCAGTACTTGAGGCTGAAAAAGTAGTTAACGGTATAACTCTTACATGGTACTTCCTTCATGTAGAACCTCATCGTAACTATATAACCCCTAGGCTCATGTACTTTAATGAGGAGGATAAAGAGGCCGTTGTCAGTATAATAAGCTGTTCTAAGGATTATCTAGGAAAATCTAGAGTAGAGGCTGTACATGATGATCCCCATAAGCTTGCAGATGCCTGGATAACCGATGATGGTAGAGGAGGTAGGCTTATAGATCTCTACAGGAGGAGATCCTACCTCGTGTTCCACACGCACTGGTGGAATACTCATGGAGAGGATAATAAAGTAGGATTTAACGCCCTTAAAGAGACTATACTCCGAATAAACAAGATCTTAGGAGACAGTGTCATTTGGATGAAGTGCAGTGAGATAGCTAGGTACTTTGTTACTTCAAAGGTCTTCAAGTTCAGAAAGTCTGAAGTGAGTCGGAATGTTATCAAACTCATCTTCAAGACACCCTTTAATTGTAAAAACTTTACTTTAAGCTTTATGACTGATAGAACGGTTAAACGAGTGAAGGTAAACGGGCATCCTCTAGAGAGAGGAAGAGGACACATTTTAGAACAGAATTCTTGGATAACTATAGATGAGAGAACTTATGTATGCTTTAACTTAACTAATGGCTCAATACTCGAAGTGGAAGTCTGAGGATGTTAAGTAGAAATAAATTTCATTTCTCTCTTAGTACCTTTGTTACTGGTATAAGATTAGTGAACCTTCTGGGGTCAAGAATAGACTCTACTGTAGAAGTAAGACTTTACGGGGAGAAATCTAGGAAAAGCAATACAAATGGACACGAGTAAGGGTTGTAAGGTCATTTTGGACATAGACGATAAGTACATATCACTTATATTGGCTGCCATAGTTAGAATCCCGTGAGAACATGTTAAAGAATATAGCCCCCTTAGTACTAGCGGCACTAATAGCGTCAGTCCTAATCTATACCTATGCTCCCACAGCAGTAACTAAGCCAAAACCTAAACTAGAGGTCTATGAGGTTACTATAACTGCTGTTACTAACACTACGATAGAAGTAACTAGTGAGAGCTTAACAGGAGAACTCATAGCTAGGGGAAGATGGATAGTGATGACAAGTGAATCCATAGGCCTCTCTAATTGGACCGAATCTATGGAGTACGTTAGTAAGGGAAGTGCTACTGTAATAGTTGGAACCATAGTGAAGGGGAACAATACATACTACATACTGGCAGGTCTAAAACAAGGAGATGTTTCCCTAATAAGACCGTGCACATTAAAATACTATACACGCAGGCATATACACACGAAGACCTACATGAGTATTAAGGGAGAGATATCATCAAAGGGAGGGAACTTCTTAGTGCTAGATAGGAATGGAAACAAAGTGCTGGTCATGATTAGTGAAAAGTGGATAAAAGCTGGTGAAGGAGAAGTCACCTGGAGTGAAGTAGCTGATGAGTTTAGAGTAGGAGATACTCTAAGAATATTCTACCACAACCTGTTGGTACTGAAGCCTCAGTTTACTGAGGTCTTTGGACTAAGTGCTGTAATTTGGGGTTACAGTGGGGCTATAATAAATATGGATACAGGAACTGCACTAAGCAAAATATAAATTATTTTTTAATTTACTGAAAAGTATTGTATTCATAAGAGTAAATTATGATTGTTAATGAAAAATATAGGAGTACAGAAAGATATGAAAGCCAGCTTCAAAGTACTAGCTTGTCTGTAGACAATTCTGGTTATAAAAATATTGAGAATTATTTAAAAGTTGACTAATAAGTAAGTCAGTAGTTAAATATGAAAGATTATAGTTAACGTAGTGCACTATGGAGTATTGAATGAGACCTCTACAGTGCATATTTGGATGTGTTTAAGAGCATTAATTTTAAAACTTAGCAGGAATATTAAATTTGATGATGAGAAGAGAGTCACCCGATTAATGAGGAGATCCTAAATTCTGAGGTATCTGTGTTTTTCACTTATCTCACGATTACCCATACTTTCCTCATTTTGTTTTATAACCTCTACTTCTCCCTTATTTACGGCTAGTAATAATTCGTCTGGTAACCACCTATCTTTTCTATACGTCCTACATTGTATTGTGCGCTTAATAGGTAATGAGTAAGGATCCTGTATGTAGTGCTCATATCTGATCACTATACCGTCCATCACAAATTTATCGAGTGTCTGTAGAAGTTTCAGGAAAATCTCAGTGGGCATGCGAAGACCTGGCATGAAAATAGAGGATCCTGATAGGAATACACTACTAGTATAAGGAGATCTAGCAATATTCTTGGAGAAGATGATAGCATTAAGGGGATTGTCGAAGTCTATAAGGAAATGATAGGTAAGATTGTCTTCAAAGCTCTTAGAGATCCTAGCATTAAACTTGATTAATCCTCTGGGGAGGATGTGTTTCCTTAAATGGTAGCTTACTAACTGTTTACTTACTCCTAATTTATTAGCTATATTGACTATTTTAGTAGTAGCATCTTTTTGGAGTTCCCTTATTATCAATAGATCCTGTTTATCGAAATCCTCTCGTCTATGCCCCTCCAGGTCTAGTTCTCCTTCTAAGTCCTTTAAGCTCATTAATCTACTAAAGTAGGTTAGATCCTTTATTAATCTAAAGTCCTTCTTCTCCACTACCATCTCATCATAAACTTTATACAGTAGTATAGAATCTCTTCCATAGACAATTTTAATGAATTTCAACAGGTTTTTCACAAATTTTCTGGGAATAGCATATGTCAGCATAGTCGTGTTTTTGAGAAGTCTCCATTTGCTCATTCCATATGGTACTCTCATATCTATATTTGTATTTGATCTACCATTAAGTATGAAAAGCATTAGAGTTAGTCCCAGCTTTGGTAGCACAGGTTCTGCATAGATCTTTATGGATTTCTCTTCCAGTAATATCTTAATCCTTCTCTTAAGCTTATAACAGGATATCTCGAGATCTCTAGAGATTCTAGTGATGTTAAATGGATTTTCCTGGAGCTTATCCAGTATAATGTGATCCAATATGCTTAATGTAGACATATCAAATCAAAAAAGTATTTCTAAAGTAAATATTTATATCTTTCTAATATCGATTCTGTTAACTTGTTATTGGTGAGATAAAGAATAAAAATTATTGAGTTTACATTCACACATCATTAAAAGTAGACCTTGTCAACTTAGTTTGATAACAGGATCTTTCCACAAATAAAAGATTAATCCAAATGCAGAGACTGTTATCTTAGAAGTACTCTTTTCAACTTTCTAGTAACTCTACATAGAGATAGCGAGAGTAGTCCACTCTTTCTCTTCCTAGAAATGATAGGATTTAATATTCGAGCATCAATAGCCACATCACTTACAGCAATTGCAGGAGTTGTCGTATTTTGGTCTCGCAACAACTATAGTACTTCTACTGTAATGGTAGTTATAAACTCGATAGTCGAAGGCAGAATAGGTAGTTTAATATCTTTGAAGGCAGTATTTTCCTGTCAATAGCTAATTGTGGGTTAAGCAAATAAATTCTAGAGTAATATATCTCCCATGAGACTTAGACTCGTTCCACTCTACCTATCCATACTGGTGGCTATAATAGTGAGTCTCTACAACCCCATTCTTATAGTGGCAGTATTCGCTCCCGCTATCACATATTTGATATACATATGGCGTAAGGAGAAGGTGGAAAGAGAGCCCTTAATAGCTATACTCTCAACCTTTTCATATGGCTTTATCCTTTCTGCTATATTAGCACTCCTGATAGAGGTAAAACTTCACAGGCTATTATCTCTTGATCTAACCATGTCCGTACTATTTCTAGCACCTATAACAGAAGAGATATGCAAGTTTCTAGGAGTATATATAGTATCTCAAAACAAGGAGTTATTTAATGAGCTAGATGATGGTATAGTATATGGAGCTTCTGTCGGTTTGGGCTTCTCTACTCTAGAAACCATAATGTACACCCTGGTGGCTCGTGATCCATTAGCTGTAGGACTGCTTAGAGCTAGCTCTTGTACTGCAATGCACTCAGCATCCACAGCACTATCCGGTTGGGGGTATGCTTTTAATAGTATAGCTAGAAAGGGTAGAATAGTATTTATAAGTACACTTATCATGGCAATATTGCTTCATGTTCTCCATAATTATATTGCTCTGAAGCTCAGAGAGCTACCAGTACTAATGCTATTACTCATAGTATTCGATATAATAGTGTTCTTATATATAACATCGCGTGTAGAGTAATCAGCTTAGGCGTTAATAGCTCTAATCACTTATATAAGTTTAAAGTGCTTCGGAGACACGACAATTCAAGTCTAAAGCCTTACTGGACAGACATACCAATGTGAAAAAGGTACCCATCCTTAATACTCATACCTACTTTAGTGGTAACAGCATTAAGCTATACTAAAAGCCTGTTTCTTAAAAAAGATCAAGGATTCTCTGAAAGTATAAATAATGTACAAATTAAATCATTATGAATATAAATTACCGATATATATACTTTATTTACATAATTTTAATGATGTTAATCGTAAAATTCGGAAAGAATAGAGTGATAATAGCTATAGCTGTCATATCACTCCTATCTTTAATCTCTTTAGCCTTAGCACCATATGAATATGAATGCTATTGCAGAGAGCCACCCTACGAGAATCAAAACACGTATCCTGAGGACGGCACTGAGAAGTGGATGTATACCGATCCGGAGGATCCATCTTATTATAGGATATTCGCAGACGCGGATAGGGTGACAGGAGTAGTTAAGTTAGAGGCTTATGAAATAGGCAATGACTTCCCCCAGTCCATGCATGGGGGGAGTTCAACACTAACCCCCCTCCTGGAAACTCTCCTAGAGTGTCGGGAGAAAGAGAAGGAGATATGTTTAGATGCGCAGCAGAGTTCTGCGTATACGGATGGCTCATAGGCCCCAAACCCAACGCACTATCCGAAGTGCACCTCACAATTTATGTATACTATTGGGATCCCTTTGAAGGATGGAAGTGTATGGATACAAGAACATGGTATCTTAATTCGTGGGATCATGGAGGTGAGCTATGGGAATGGATTAAAGCCATAACACCCTGGTATAACCTTGGATACACAGAGTACAGTATGGCTACTAGAGTTAAGGTTAGAGCAACTAGTACAACTACAGGGGAATGCGCCTGGGCTGATTTTAGAAGTGGAGGTTATTACATCTGGACTGTTGATATGTGCATACAGGCTCTGAGGTGGAAACCATGAGGATGAAGCTCATCCCTCTGGTAATGATAATCGCCGTAGTTCTCTTTGTCATTTACATAGATACAAAGGGTATAGTCACGAAGGCTCCATACCCGATGGAGCTCAGACCTCCGCAGGAAGTGATAGAGCCCATAACTAAAAGGCCCCCTAAACGCATTACTGTGGTAATAGATCCGTGTCGTATTATTCTCGAAACTAGAAGGCTCACAGTGAAAAGAGGGACATCAGTCACCTTAAGACTTACGCTCATAGGGACAAGAAATGAGACCACAACTGTATACCTAATAGCATCCTATGGCGAAGACATTCCATCTGTTCCGTCAATTCTTTATGGACTTACTTCGAAGGAGAAGTTATTTCCAGTAGGTATGAGAGCGTCCTTCGATAAGGATAAGATAATTCTCTCAAAGGGTGAAAAGGTTAAGGTGAACCTAAACATCTGGATATCACCCGCCTTCAAGAAGGGAGTACACGTACTGGCAATAACCACGTGCACAAAATGGAAGATAGGCCATATAGGAACGACAAAATTCATCGAATTATATGTAAAAGAATAATTTAAAAGTTATGAGTATTTTCCATCTCCTTTTCTTTTTAGAAAAAGCTTAAAAGTAAGGTTCTTACTTAGACTCCAATTGTCATACAGTCCACTACTATAGCCACTAATATGGATAGGTAGAATGGAATAAGCTCAATTTGTGAAGTATTCGCTTAATCCATAACTAATTACTAATAGGAAAATACTACATGTTACTAGAACTCAATACGTAACATAAGCATGTCGAAAATCTAAAAAGGAGATTGATATAAGAGAGATGAGAAGGAGAATATGAAGATAACTAGCAGGGATCTAATCATAGATTATGGCCACTGTGTAGAGAAAATCACATCCTTCTTAAGGTATTACCTGAATAAGAATGGTCTCAAGGGATATGTAATGGGTGTGAGTGGAGGATTAGATTCCTCAGTATGTCTTAAGCTGGTAGCTCAGGGGGTGGGCTCAAAGAGGGTCTACGCTCTCCTCCTTCCAGAGGTCGCAACTCCTACTGAAGATATGGAAGACGCACTAACTCTTGTCAAGTCTTTGAAAGTTCGTTATGATATTATTAACATAAGTGATATAGTAGAATCCGTTAGAAGAAGTATTCCAATATATGACGTCGACGATAGAGTGGCGGATGGTAATATAAAGGCTAGGGTAAGGATGACTATACTCTACTATTATGCTAATCATTTAGGCTATGCTGTTCTAGGAACTAGCGATAAGAGTGAGCTACTGCTGGGTTACTTCACTAAGTATGGAGATGGAGGAGTAGATTTACTACCAATAGGCGATCTTTACAAGACCCAAGTGAGACAGTTAGCTAGATATCTTGAACTTCCCTCTAGAATAAGTGAGAAGAAAAGTAGCCCCGGACTCTGGAAGGGACAGTTAGCAGAGGAAGAACTAGGATTCACCTATGAGGAAGCGGATCCTTTCCTATATGCTATATTCGATCTAGGTCTCAATCCAAATGAGGCTCTAAAGGCTACAGGGATCGATAAGAGGAAGGCTGAGACTATATTGAAGAGAATTAGAATGACTTACCACAAGAGGATACATCCTCCTATAGTCAGGATAGGCAAAAAATGTGTATGGGATCTTAAAGCTATCTGAGAGAGTTTTAGTGGAATTTTTAAGTATATCGCACTTCTAGCATCTTACTTGCTAGTTAATACTATTTAGATAGTGTTCGGGATAAAGCGATACAGTTTTGAGAAAGCAGGGATAATTGTACATGTGGCATAGATGGCTAGGCTTATTTTCGCTGGAACTGGAGGATGGATCTCTACAAAGTACAGGAATTTCATCTGCATTGTACTTGAGGTAGGAGATAAAGTATATCTGTTGGATGTAGGTGAGGGTGCACTTAAGCAATTACAGAGGTTAAATATAGATGTCTCTAAGATAAAGTCGATATTTGTAACGCATACTCATGGAGATCATATACTAGGGCTTCCAGGGTTAGCCGTATTTTGCGTAGTACTGGGGTGTGAGAGTCTAGAGGTCTATGCTCCAAAGTGGACGCAAGATGGAATGAATGCACTAAGATATTACCTAGGACCTAGATCATGGGGCTTACTCAATTTCAGATACTTTGATGTAGATCCACATATGCCCATATACAGCGATGATACTATAGAGGTCTATTCATGTAAGATGGAACACTCCGAGCCCTCCGTAGCGTATAAGGTCTTGTTGAAGGAGAGTGCTACTTCAATTGTATACACAGGAGATACTGCTCCTAACACTCGATTAATAGACTTCAGTAGAGGTACCGATATACTACTACATGAGGCGACTCTGGAAAGTGGAGAAGAGGACATAGCCCTTGAAACAGGGCATTCCACAGTTAGACAGGCTATAGAGGTAGGGCTAGAGGCAGAAGTCAAAAGATTAGTACTAGTGCATCTCGGATTTCAAGAGTTTAAAAGAAGGAGATTTACTTACAAGGGCTTGGAAATAGTAGTTCCATCTGATGGCGATAGTATCGAAATATAACTTGTTAGAATACCGACCTTACTATACCAGTAGATGTCTATAGTACTCTCTAGGTTGAAGCTCCTTAAACTCGTCAGTAGTAGAGGCTATATGTCTCCTTATATCTAGACATAAGTGACATTTAGATATGTAACCTTCTTTTCTCTCCTTATATCCAAATTCTCTAACAGCTAGCTCGAATAGAGTTCCTAGATTTGTGGATATGGCTCTCAGAATGGGTCTATCATCTAATTCGACGCCATTTACTATCTCATCTATCT
>Ga0190315_1001126_pt1 | contig 11275 bp, 11 predicted proteins | sample 48701101_MG_FD_161673 | JGI IMG/M metagenome (GOLD analysis project Ga0190315, IMG submission 161673) | Hydrothermal vent sediment bacterial communities from Southern Trench, Guaymas Basin, Mexico - 4870-11-0-1_MG | ecosystem: Environmental > Aquatic > Marine > Hydrothermal vents > Sediment ...
CTCATAGGTCCTTTTCCAATCGTGTTTGGTACCGACTGGGATATCGCTCACACAATGCTGGTCATAGCCCTGATATTGATTCTGATTATGATCTTGTTGTACTTTTCCGGCATCCTCTCCCAGTGAGGTTTTATTTACTCACCACTGCAAAGAAATTGTCTTTCAAAACCCTCGAGGATATCTTCACTGATTCAACCCTCTCTATAACAAAGGATGCCCTTTTGAGATCCTCCACAAATTCTCTCCTGCTGTAAAGGTGGTAAAATCTTGGAAGATTGATATTGTCTTTCTTCCACATAATCTCTATATCTCCAAATTCCTCATGACTCCTCAAAAAAATCTCCTTCATGAAATGAAAGAAAAATCTATCCTGCCATCTTGACCAGACCGATATCAAACCCTTCCCATCTTCTTTTAATACTCTTCTCATTTCCCTGAGTGCCATTATCCTGTTATCTCTGCCCCTGATATTGTGAAGCGATGCAATAAAAATGACATAGTCGAAACAATCATCTTTGAACGGAAGATATCTTGCATCCGCCTGCAGGAGGGAGTAATTTTGAATCTCACTATTTTCCAGATTGTTGCGACAGACCCTGAGCATATTCATCGAGAAGTCAATGCCGATAACAAGTTCATTCTTTCTTGCAGCCGGTATTAGATGTCTGCCATTTCCACAACCTATATCAAGAAACAGTCCTTTTTTCTCCATTGAATCTATGAATTCGATACATTTTGACCATGGTCTCCTTCTCGTTTTATCGAAACTCTTCGCTATACTTTCCCACACTTCTTTATCGCTTATCATTCTACATAAATTGCAGGCTTTAATGGTCTTGCATATCTGGATTTATTGGCAGGATCATACTCTGGTTTGTCTGCTCTCTCTACAATGATTTCAGCACCGAATTCCTTTTTCAGGAAATCAGCAGCATTTCTCAGTATCTCAAACTCATCAATTCTGACTTCAAATCTCTTCTTCTCCTGCTCAGAGAGTTTTTTCAGGTCAGCAATCGAATCCTTGATGAATTTGGAAACCTCTTTGCCAAGTTTTCTCAACTCTTCTCTTTGCATCAGCTCCTTCATTATACTGCCAATATCCTCTCCGGCAAGTATTTTCTCATAGACATCCCACTTCCAGGATTCAGAGGTGTAAATGTAGATTCTGGAAGGTTTTATCCCGGTAACCTTTAGAATTTCCTGCACATCCGCCATGAGGTCTCTTATCAGGTGTTCACATGCTTCTGCTTCTGGAGAGATATCTTCCTCTCTGCATTCTGGATAGTTTTCGAGTGAAACGAAATTCTTGTTCCCGAGTTTCTCCCATATTTCTTCAGCTATGTGCGGTGTAAACGGAGTCATGAGTTTTGCCCACTCCGCGAGAAGTTCTCTTAAAAGTTTACCGTTGCATCCGCCTCTTCTCTTATACCATCTCATATCATTCGGTATCTCAAAGAATATATCATTGGCTGCATCTCTCAGATCATACCTCTCCATGAAATCGTTTATCCTCTTCACCCGCCTGGCGAAGGCGCTTTTCATCCATCTATCAATATCTTGATTTTCCTTCCCCTCCATCGAGAGGATTTCGCAAACAATGTTCCATATGTGAGAGATTCTATTTTTATAGTTCAGCACGGTTTTCGGATCCCACTCAACATCAACAAAGGGTGAGCCAATGTGTGCATAGTAGAGACGCATTGCATCAACTCCATAAGCTTCGGCAGCCCTCGGTATGGGCTCGGCGCCGCCCTTTGATTTGCTGATCTTTTCCTTGCCCTTCTGGGTAACCCACCAGTGAACGAATATCCCTCTTGGCCATAGTTCAGAAGGCAGAATGGCAACGTGATTCATTATGAAAACGGGGAAATGAACCGTCTTGTGCTCCTTGCCACCGAGGTTTATATCGACGGGATACCAGTAGAGTACATCCTTTCTCATCTCTTCCCATATTTCATTTTTTGCCTTTCCCTTGCCGAGAAAGACGTAGTCGAAAAACTCCTCTGTCATTTCCTCTGGCGTTATCTTGCCATCGTTAACATACTTTGAAATGAGGTAGTAGATGGGATAAAGCGTTGAGTCTGAGATCGGCTCTATGATCCATCCTTCCTTGAAGGGAAACTCGGTGCCAAGCCATGAGCCCTTTCTTATGCACGCTCTATCTCCGAACCAGTCCAGTATACCGGGCAGTTCTCTCTTGTAATCCTCTGGATAAATATTCATGCTCTCAACATGGAGTTTTGACATCTCCGTCAACTCCTCATCGCTGTACCTTATGAACCACTGGTCAGGAATCTTTTTGATCACCACCCTCTCTCCGCACCTGCATATCACCTCTTCAGAGAACTCCATCATTATTTCTGCGAGATTCATGCTCACGATTTCATCTTTGAATTCTTCCTTCATCTGTGAAATTCTCATTCCCGCGTACTCTCCACACCTCTCGTTCAGCACGCCCGTGTGAAACTCTTTCTTGTAAATAATTTCCGTAGCCCTGTCGAGTTTATCTTTCTCCTCCTGACTCTTTATACCCATGTCCTCACAGATTTCCTTTGCAGGATACTCCCCATATCCCTCAACCTTGATGATGCTTATCGGTTCGATATCAGGTCTTATCTCCTGAAGAGCAATATAATCATAGGGCGCATGAGCAGGAACGCTCATCACTATACCGGTAGCAACGTTTGGATCGACGAACTTTCCAGGTAAAACAGGAACCTTTCTCCCAACAAGGGGAACCTCGCAGGTTCTGTTGAGCAAATCCTTACCTGAAATTTTCTCTCCCGTCGGTTCAACATCATCCATTTGATAAGATAATTTCTTGACGCATTCTGGAGAGCATACCCAGATTTCATTTTTCACTTTGACCTTCTCGTACTCGACACTCGGATTCACCCACATGTTTGTTACTCCGAAGATGGTCTCGGGTCTGAGAGTTGCGGCTGGAAGGATCAGATCATCCTCCATCTTGAACTTGATCACAACGAACTCCAGAATCTGGGCGTCGCCGCCTTTGGATATATCCGTCTCTGATTTATCCACAGCCACTGGTCCGCAGTTTGGACAAAACGGAGCAAAGTGAGATTTTTGTGTGAGAAGATTCTTCTCCTTCAGTTTGAGGAACTGCCACGTTATGAATTTCTTGTAACCTTCTGATATGGTATCCATCAACCTGGAATAATCGATGAGGAATCCAAACCTCTTCCAGTAATCTTCAACATAAACCTTGCTGAAGAACTTGACAACAAACACGGGGTCTTTCAAATTCTCTATAACCTCATCGGAGCAACCATTCTCCTTCAGTATCCCGATTGTATCTGGGTCTCCCCTCTCGACCTTTTTCGCAAAAGCAACAGAGGGTAAACCAGATGCATGAAATCCTGCGGGAAAGATGACGTTGTAACCTTTCATTCTTTTATATCTCGCTATTATATCAGCATAGGTGAACCCCCTCATGTGGCCAACATGGAGGTAGCCAGATACGCCTGGATACGCAAAGTGAATGAAAAAACTCTTTTTTCCCTCATCCCTCCTTGCCTCGTAAATCTTTTTACTGAACCATCTCTCCTGCCACTTCCTTTCCACTTCCGTATAATTGTAGCCCTCGCTCATCACCTATCGGTATGGAAAATTTTTATATAACGGTTTTGTAGAGAGAAATAGTGGCATCTCAAAACAACTTTTTCGACAAAATTAAATAACGATCTCTGCATATCCTTGGAACAAGATGAGGTGGTGGAGTCTCCTCGAACTGGATGATAATACAAAAAGGGCTATACAGGAAAGAATCGACGCCATCGACGCACAGATGAAGAAAATCCTTCTGGAAGAAAATCCCTTTCTGCTTCCCGAAAAGTGGTACAGGGATGACCCCATAGTTCAATCTATATGGCCTGGTGGAAAGAGACTGAGACCCCTGTTATGTCTGTTATCATGTGAAGCCACGTGCGGGAACTGGAAAAGAGCACTCCCTTCATCCGCTGGAATCGAGTTTCTTCATACCTTCACCTTAGTACATGATGATGTGATGGATAGATCCCTTCTGCGAAGGGGCAGACCAACCGTTTACTCGGAATGGGGAGAATCCGTTGCGATAGCCGCTGGAGATGCACTTTACAATCTGGCCATCAAATCCATCCTCAGAAATCTTGACGTTGAAGGTGTAACTATGGAACAGGTTAAAAAAATCCTCGATTTGACCACACAAAAATGTTTTTCTCTAGCAAGGGGGCAGACCATAGATGTTCTTTCTGAAAAAACGATGGACGTGACGATAGATGATTACATAAAAATGGTTGAGCTAAAAACATCACCGCTTATGGAACTCTCCCTCATGGCGGGCGCAATAATCGGCGGCGCGGACGACCAAGAAGTACATCTTTTCGAGGAACTGGGTAGAGAACTTGGAAAAGCTTTTCAGATTCAAGATGATGTTCTCGATGTTGAGGGTATACGTACCGGAAAACCGGTGGGTCTGGATCTGCAGAGAAGAAAGAAAACCATTATCGTGATTCATGCGATGGAAAACTTAAATGATACCGATGGGAAGAGGCTCAAGGAATTCCTCAAGGGAGGTATGGTCAACTTCGGGGAATTGATGGACATTTTCAGAAAAACGGGTTCCATAGATTTTGCAAAAAGAAAGGCAAGGGAATATCTCGTTAATGTGAAGACAAAGATACAGATGCTGGAAGATAATCCGGGAAAGCGGTATCTCGAAAAACTCGTCGATTACGTGGCAAACAGAGTGAGATAGTCATGCTCTAAGGTGTTTTGTGTAGAGAGTACCAAACGCCAGATAAATCAAACATCCCGTGAAGAGCATATAGGCGGAGATGGAATCTAAGAATCCACAGGGTAGAAGTTGACAAGCTATATAAAACAGGATGAGCAGGGATGCACACACGCTTATGAGTCTATCCGGTTTTGGATAGCGAATATTTGACACCATGAGAGCGGAGAGAAGGAGGAATAGAAAGACAACGAGATGGGGATGATGAAATGTTACCGCGGAAATGGTTATGGTAATCCCCGCGGCGGGCGTGGGCATGCCGATGAACACCCTCTTTCTTTTGAACATGTAGAATGATGATAATCTCAAAGCGGAGCAGGATATGTAAAGAAGAATAGGAGGTATCAGTATAATATTCTGGTAAACCGACATGGCGAGAAGAGATGGCGAAATTGAGAAGGAAGAAAAATCGGCCAGCGAGTCCAGATTTTCTCCGAGTTTTCCGTTTCCGAGTTTTCTCGCTACAAATCCATCAACTCCATCGCTGAGTGCGGAAAGAAGCACAAAGATCGAGGCCAGTCTGAAATCTCCGTACAGTACGAAAAGCATCGATATAAACCCAAATAAAAGATTCAGTACGGAGAATGTATCTCCGGGCTTCAGAAGTTTAAGCATTGATTTTTGCAATCGTATCAGCTCCCGCTTTTACCGATTTTCCTTCTCTTACCACAACGCTGACCTTATCCTCCGGTAGCAGAATATCGACCCTCGAGCCAAATCTTATCATACCTATTCTTTCACCCTTTTTCAGATTGTCCCCTTCCTTCACGTAGCACACTATACGCCTCGCGATCATGCCGGCGATCTGTACCACCTTGACTTTTCCCATATCACTATCGATGATCAGCGTGTTTTTCTCGTTTCTATACGATTTATCGGTGTATGCCGGATAATGAAACCCCCTTTCTCTACTTATTTTCAGGATTTTACCGTCGACGGGCATGCGATTAACGTGAACATCGAGCAAACTCATAAATATGGATATCCTTACACATCTTCCGACATCCTTATCCTCGACCTTGGATATTTTCAGCACCCTTCCATCCGCGGGAGAAACCACATCCTCACCCGTTTCCCTCTCCGGGTCCCTGAAAAAAAATGCGGTGAATGCGGTGAAAACAAATGCACATGCGGATAGAATAAGAATAACGGACAATCTCAGTATAAAATAAAACAGCAATATAGAGAGACCTATCGCGAATGACGATACAATTATGGGCACTCCTCCCTTTGCAATTCGCGGTTTTCTCATCTTCTGAATATCCTCTTCAAACATCTCTCCACGAAATCCTCCTCTTTATACAGATTCAGGGTACATATTATCTTATCGTAAAGCTCGGGCACATATTTGAAAACTACCATCACAAGAAACAGGAGAGCGATCAAACTACCCATCTTCCCGATATAGTTATGAGCCACGTTCATATCCGTTATCCTGTATCCAACCAAGTAAACAACCGAGGCATTTCTGATCAGATTAAGAAAGTATATAACTGGGATGAGGAACGATAGCATCAGCAACCTCCTCCTTATACAGACCTCTCTGAGAGGCAGGATCAAGCCAACAAACAGAAGCATGGACTGTATGGCGGTGCAGGCGAAGATTATCTCCGCCGTCGGAGAAGAGCCATTTATGTAATCATAACCAGCCCATATCAGGTTGTCTTCAAACTTGATGTTGCCATCAAATATGGAATACAGCAGAGTGGAGTGCCGTGTCACGATCTCTATCAGCGATTCTCTCAAAATCGGTATGCCATCCAAGGTAAAATAAATCAAGCCCGCGGTGCCGGCGACGGCGGCGAGCCACGGTACGCATTCCTTATCCGTGGTAAGTTCCTTGTATGCAAAATATGTCAGCACATAAATTCCGACAGCGCATATTACCGCATTCACCACGTCTCCCCCTTCATAATAGAAAAGGGTGTTTATTTGGGTTGACCAGTAAAAAGCGAACAGCGACCAGCCAACCACTCTGAGAACGGGCAAAAACCTTCTTCTTCCAAAATATCCGGAAAGGAGCATAAACAAACTCAAAAACAGGGGTATGTAAAGGAGATTTTTTATTCCCGAATCGAGGGGAAATGGGAAAAATACCAATCCGGAAATCACCATCAGGGTGGGAGCGAGAAAGAATATCAGGGTTTTTATTCCGTCACCTTTTCTTTGCACGTTCTTTGAAATCAAAAAGGCTTAATTTTGTTTTTGGTCTGGACACGTGTCCCTTTGTTGAGAGAACAAAACCGATGATAAAGAAGATACAGAAAATAATCAGACCAGCAATAAGCGCCGTGTTTGATAAAGCGGGTGATGATTTTATGAATTTCAGGTGAGGAGGATAATCGCCCTCGACAGTGTAGGATGGAATAAACCATCCCATGAAAAACACAACCAGCCCTTCAAGTCCCATGATCGTTGATGAGAGAAGCTTCTTCGTTCTGACCACTTTGGTGGAGTATGCTACTCCCAGCACTATTGCCAGCAGGACCAGCAGGGATTCCATCACGCTCAGATTGAATGCAAGAGCAAGAGCTATAATACCGAGAATTACAGCTATCCTTGCAGATTGCTTCACCGTTAACATCCCACCGGATATGAGTTTGTCCTTATCACTGAGTCCATACCTCGCATCCCGCATGTGCAATACCATTCTGTTACAGGACCATACGAAAAACACGGCAAAAAGACCGATGCCAAATGTACCCACATTTCCCGCGCATGCTGGGGAAATTCCAAGAGATACGTGTCCCGCCAGAAAAAAACCAGCAAGAGCTACGATAACGAATGGAATCAAGCTCAATGGCTGAAATGTTTTGATGATGGAAGAGACGAAATCCTTTTTGCAGACCCTCAGCAGAACGATCAAGAGAATCAGAGCAATCAGCAGGAAATAGACGACGAGAACCGGCTGGGTGAGATTCCCATACTTTCCCCTCGACCATATTCTTATGACGGGATTGAGAGTTGGTATTACCATGAAACTTATGAAACCAAAAAAAAGAAAGAAATTCGCTATACCTTTCATCGGAGACCTGGTCTTTATGTATACGTAAAGGCTCGAGAGAACGAGAATAAGAGAAATCTCCATGAGAAGACCAAACCCTCCAAATTCAAAGAGATCGAACTGGCCCCTTGCGATCATCTCCATCATGCGATCTAAAGAGATGTATCTGTATGGCTCAGTTCTCCTGAAGATGAAATAGTCCACGAGGGGAGGTATCACTGCGATGGCTCCGCCGAGAGCACTTAAGTTGACGATTTTCACAACCCTTTCTCTTGTCAGTATTTTCATGATAAGTACTGCTCCAATCCCTACCGCGTAACCGAATATTATGAGGTGCGTGTAGGTAAATATGTAATCGTAACTGAAGTTCTTGTAAGGGTAGTTGAAAAGCTGAGCTTCGGTCCAGAGTCTGATGGCAGAGAGCGCAAAAACCCATACAAATAGAGTGAGAAGATTAAAACGCTCTTTTTCGAAGAATGCTACTATTTTGTCCGCGATATCAGATGCCTTGCCTTTCATGAGTTACTTCTCCAGATGTGAATGGATTACATTTTTTAAATATGATGGTAAAGTGTTGTACATATCACGAGGTAATAAACCACCGAAGAAACTCCGCTCCTTCACCTCACGAATTTCCTCATGTAAAAATTTTTACCGCGATATCTCACAACTTTTAGTTTTCCATCTGCGATGAGCTTCTCAATAATATCCCAAGTCTTATCGTTTTTGCCCAATATCTCTTCGAGGATATCCTCCCTGAGCGGATGAACCGAGGCTGTGCTGAGAATCTCCTTTTCCAGATCTCCAAGCACCGAAAAATCTTCTCCTTCAAATCCGGTCAAAAGCTCGACATCTATACCCTTCTCTGAAAACATCTGATAGGCGAGATTCAGAATCTCTTCGGTCGCTCCTTCGATTCCCTTTTCCGCCGGCGGGCGCGTTGGTATGGATATGTAGGATTTAGATGGATGGAGTCTTCCAATAAAATCTGCGAGTTTTTCGATGTGCTCCTTCTGATCGTTGTATCCCGCTATCAGCATGGTTTCAGTTAAGAGTTTCCCTCTGTACTCGTCTGAGAAATCCATAATGCCTTCCATTATCTCGCTCAGTTTCAGCTCTGGATGCGGTCTGTTTGTTCTTTTCCACGCATCAAAATCCACGGCATCAATCTTCAGGGAGACCAGATCGAACATCTTCAAATCTTCTCTCACATCCTCTTTCCATATCAGGGAGGAGTTTGTCAGGATGGCGAGTTTTATTCCCATCCCTTTTAACTCTTTCACCTCTTCCCGCAAATTTATATCAAGGGTCGGCTCTCCGTCCGGAACAAAGGTTATGTAGTCTATCTTTTTATCCTTTTTTCTGATGATATCCACTCTGCTTTTCACTTCCTTTACTATGGAAGCGGGGTCATAGAATCTCTTTCTCTCGATGCTGAGATTCGTTGTTTTTCCAAGCTGGCAGTAAACACAGGAGTAACTGCAGGTCTTCGGAGGTATGTTGTTCACTCCCAGACTTCTCCTCAATCTTCGCGATGGTACCGGACCGAAAGCAATATCATTCATCTTTTCACACCCTCTATTGATATTATGGCTGCATCATCTCTGCTTCCTCTCTGCAGAACCTTTTCACCTCTTACAGCAACTATAAATTCCCTGCTCAAAAGCTGATACAATCTCTCTATCTCCCTCTCTATTGCACTGGTATCGGGGTGCTTGATGTTTCTGACTATGTAGGAATCTTTCTTTTTCATCTTTTCTCTGAAATACTCCGACTCCCGATTCAGCATGAGGGCTAACAATTTTCCGTCTCTTTTCAGAACCCTGTGCGCCTCCGCCAGCGCCTCTTTATAGCAATCCATGAATTCTAAGGATGTAACAAAAACCACATCATCAAAACTTTCGTTCCTGAAAGGTAACTTTTCTGCTTTACACAGGATCTTTTCAACAGCTCCTCTGTATTGGGAGAGCATCTCAATATCATGGTCAGCACATACAACCTCTGCACCAGTGAGATGCTTCACCCTTTCTTCCATTATCCCGGGTCCACATCCCACGCTCAGGATCATGTTTCCAACAACTTTCTCAGCTATGTATCCCGCTTCGATCTCCAGGATTTTTCTGCCCATCTCTGTGAAATAAAAATCTACATAACTCATTCCAGAACTATCTCCTTACCAACCTGACAGCTTTCGGAGTTATCCATCTCCATAATTTCTTTCTTGTATTTTGTGCAGTGACACGGAACAACGAGGTCTATGCCTTCAAGTAGATGGATGTCTCTGAAACCGTGAAATCCTCCAATAACGGCATACACCTTCCCGAATCTTTCAGCGAAACTCAGTATATTATCGAGACCGGGATGAGCACAGCCAGTTATTATCGCAATTCCCTTTGCCGTCCTGAGCATCAGAAACTGCTCAAATTTATGTTTATCAATACCTCCACTTACGATGCATCCTTCAGATATTTCGAGTGGTTCGGCAACAATCCTATAATTTTTGATTTTCCTCAATTTGAATTTCGAAAAACCTTCCGGAACAAAAACCTCTATATCTCGGTTTATTTCCAGTAGAGATTTCAAACCCCCGCTGTGGTCAAAATGGTCATGAGATAGAACGATTTTCTCTATCTCCATGGGATCTATACCAAGGAGCTCCATATTATGAAGAAGCGCTCTCCCATTGTCTCCAGTATCAAACAGGATTTGTTTCTCCTTTATGTAGCACGAAAATCCCCATCCACTTTTAAAGGGCTCATTAGCTACATTATCATATACTATAACGATTTTCATCTTAATCCCTCCATCACAATACCAACTTTTCTATAATCCTCCATCATGCTCTCTTTCAATTCGGGATTATACAGCAAAGCCGCGGGATGGCGCAGGGGAAGTATAATCCTTCCCGATTCGGTAAAAAATGTTCTGCCATACACCTGTTTGAAATCCTGAGGTGTATCTATAAGGTGCTTGCTCAATATGTAGGATGTTGCAAAGTGCCCGAGAGTGACGATGATATCTGGCTGGATTATATCGATCTCCCTATCCAGATATGGACTGCACGATTCTATCTCGTCCCTTTTTGGTTTTCTGTACTTTGGCAGTTTACATTTTATCAGATTGGTCATGTAGATATCCTCTCTTCCAATTCCCGCATGCTCAAAGAGTTCATCCAGAACTTTGCCCGAAGGACCTATGAACATCCTGCCCTCCTTATCTTCACTCTCTCCAGGTGCTTGGGCAACGATCATGATTCTTGAATTAATATCTCCCTCGCCCAGCACAACGTTCGTTCTGGTCTGGGATAATCTACACCTTCTGCAGTTCCGTATCTCGATATTGAGATTTTCGATTTTCTTTCTCTTGTTCATTTCCCCTTAATTGGTATCAGACAGAGAAATCTCAATCTCTCGCTCTCATCATTCTTGAACTGGTGCCATTCCATTGGTGGAACAAATACAAAATCTCCTGGATTGAGA
>Ga0190315_1001128_pt1 | contig 11273 bp, 10 predicted proteins | sample 48701101_MG_FD_161673 | JGI IMG/M metagenome (GOLD analysis project Ga0190315, IMG submission 161673) | Hydrothermal vent sediment bacterial communities from Southern Trench, Guaymas Basin, Mexico - 4870-11-0-1_MG | ecosystem: Environmental > Aquatic > Marine > Hydrothermal vents > Sediment ...
CCGCGCCCAGGAGCTCCTCCCGTTCCAGGCGGGGGACGTGGACGAAGAGGTCGATCCTGTCGAGGAAGGGTCCGGAGAGGCGGCGCCAATAGCGCTGGATCTCGTGGGGTCTGCAGCGGCAGGCGTGGTGTGGGTCCCCCAGGTAACCGCAGGGGCAGGGGTTCATAGCCCCGATCAGGGTGAAGGAGGCGGGGAAGGTTACCGAGACCCCGGCCCGGGTAATGGTGATCCTACGGTCCTCCAGGGGCTGCCGCAGGGCCTCCAGGACCCTCCGCTCGAACTCCGGGAGCTCGTCCAGAAAGAGCACTCCGTGGTGGGCCAGGGTGATCTCCCCGGGCGACGGGACCCCGGCCCCTCCCCCCACCATGCCCACGTAGGAGATGGTGTGGTGGGGGGCCCGGAACGGACGTTCCCGGATCAGGGCTACCCCCGGGGGAAGGAGGCCGGCGGCGGAGTAGATCTTCGTCACCTCCAAGGCCTCCGGGAAGGAGAGGGGCGGCAGGATCCCAGGGAGACAGCGGGCCAGAAGCGATTTCCCGGTGCCCGGTGGGCCCACCATGATCAGGTTGTGCCCCCCGGCGGCCGCGATCTCCAGGGCCCGACGGGCGTGTTCCTGGCCCTTTATCAGGGAGAGGTCAAGCCAACCGCCTCCCCCAGATTCGGGGATCGTGGGCGACGACGGGGGGATCGTGAGCTCCCCCTTGAGGAAAGCAACCGTCTGCAAGAGGCTCTCCACAGGATAGACAGCGATACCCTCCACGAGGGCCGCCTCGGGGGCCGTCTTCGCGGGGACCACCATCCGCCGGATCCCGGCCTGAGCCGCGGCCAGGGCCACGGGTAGCACCCCCCGCACCGACCGCAGCTTCCCATCCAGGGAGAGCTCCCCGAGGAAGACCGTGTCGCTCAGGCTCTCGACCGGGACCTCCCCCTCCGCACCCAACAGGGCCACGGCCAGTGCCAAATCCAGCCCCACCCCCTCCTTCCTGAGGTCCGCCGGGGCCAGGTTTACCGTGACCCTGAGGTCCGGGAAGGGGAGGTCGCTGTTCTTGAAGGCGGATCGGATGCGTTCCCTGGCCTCGGTGACCTCCTTGTCCGCCAGGCCCACGATGGAAAAGGCCGGGATTCCCGGCGAGACATCGCACTGCACCTCCACCAGGACCGCGTCCACCCCGTAGGGCGTGCCCGAGATGGCTTTAGCGAACATCGTCTTCCCCGAAGGCTCCCCGGATGTGGGTGATCTCCCCTCCCAGGATGGAGATCACATCGAAACGCACCGGTACCTCCCCTGCTCTCTTCCCCAAAAAAGCGCGGGCGCTGTGGATGAGACGCCGTTTTTTCTCCGGACCCACCGCCGCAGCGGGATGGCCATGGGCGAGACCGGCCCTGGCCTTTACCTCGACGAAAACCAGGGTCCTCCCTTCCTTGGCGATGATGTCCACCTCTCCCCCGGGCCAGCGCCAGTTACGCGCCACGATCAGGAAGCCCTTGCGCCGCAGGTACTCGCACGCCCTCTCCTCCGCTTTCTTCCAATCCATACGAGGCGCACCGAGACAATGATAACAGCAAACCCTGCCTTGGGCCCGCGGGGTGGGGATGGGGGTATACTGGAGGGTCATGCGCATCCTGATCAGAGGAGCGGCGGTCATCAGCAGGCCCGAGGAGGGGGTGATCCCCAAGGCCGACGTAGTGATCGAAGGGGAGAGGATCGCCGCGGTGATCCCCGGGGGAGGATGGGAGGGCGGGGTGGACACGGTGATCGAGGGAGAGGGAAAGCTCCTCATTCCCGGCTTCGTGAACGCCCATACCCACCTCGCGATGACCCTGTTCCGGGGCCTGGGGGAGGATCTCCCCTTGAAGGAGTGGTTGGAGGAGCGTATCTGGCCAGCGGAGCGGAACCTGCGGGCCGAGGACGTGTATTGGTTCTCCCTCCTGGGGCTGGCGGAGATGATCCGCTCCGGCACCACCGCTTTCGCCGACATGTACTTCTTCATGGAGGAGGTGGGTCGGGCGGTGGAGGAAGCGGGGCTCAGGGCCCTGCTCTCCTACGGGATCATCGCCCCAGCCCCGGAGCGGATCGAACCGGAGCTCAAGAAAGCTGAAGCCTTCGCCCGGGAGTGGGACGGCGCTGCTGGGGGTCGTATCCGCACGGCCCTTTCCCCCCATGCACCCTACACCTGCGGTCCGGATGTCTGGAGGGAGGCGGTGGGGCTCGCCAAGGAACTGGGGGTACCGCTCCATACCCACCTCTGCGAGACGGAGCTCGAAGTGAAGGAACATCGTGAGCGCTACGGAAAATCACCGGTGGAATGGTTGGAGGAGCTGGGGGTGTTCGCGGTCCCGGTGCTCGCGGCCCACTGTGTCTGGGTGGACGAGAAGGACATTGACATCCTGGCCGCCCACAACGTCTCCGTGGCCCACTGCCCGAGTTCCAACCTGAAGCTCGCTAGCGGCATCGCCCCCGTATGGCGGATGTTGGAGCTCGGGGTGAACGTGGCCCTGGGCACCGATGGAGCCGCTTCCAACAACACCTTGGACATGGTCCGAGAGATGCGCCTGGCGGCCCTTCTGGCCAAGGCCCGGCAAGGGGACCCCAAGGCAATGCCGGCCCCCGAGGCCCTGGCTACGGCCACCCGCCGGGGGGCAGCGGCCCTGGGATGGGGAAGATACCTCGGGATCATCGAGGAAGGGTATCTCGCGGATCTCGCGCTTTTCTCCCGCGAGGCTCCCCATTGGACCCCAGGCCATGATCCCCTGGCCGATCTGGTGTATACTGCTTCCGGGGCCGACGTAGATACCCTTATCGTCGGTGGCAGGATCCTGATGCGGGAAGGAAAGATCCTCACTTTCGACGAGGAAAGGGTAAAGGCTCGCTGCCGGGAGTTGGCCGAGAGATTCCGTTAAAATTCCCTTTTGGAGGTGTCCATGGCGCTTACCAAGGAGCGGAAAAGGGAGATCATCGATCAATTCGCTCAACATCCTCAGGATACCGGTTCGGTGGAGGTCCAGGTGGCCTTGCTCACCGAGCGGATAAATCAGCTCACCGAGCACCTCAAGGTCCACCGCAAGGACTTCCACTCCCGGGTCGGCCTCTACAAGATGGTGGGGCGGCGCCGGAGGCTGCTCAGGTACCTCCAGCGCACCGATCCCCAGGCCTACAAAAAACTCATAGAGAGATTAGGGCTGAGAGGAGTATGAACCAGGTGCAACACGTTATCGAGGAGGGAGAACTTTCCGGGAGGAAGTTGGCCTTGGAGACGGGCCTCATGGCCCGCCAAGCCGACGGGGCGGTGTATGTCACCTGGGGCGATACCCGGGTGCTGGTCACGGCCGTGGTACAGCCTGCCAAGGAGGAGATCGATTACTTCCCCCTGCGGGTGGATTTCGAGGAGAAGTTCTACGCTGGCGGGAAGATCCCCGGAGGGTTTTTCAAGCGGGAGGGCAAACCCTCGGATGAGGCGATCCTGGCGGCCCGGTTGATCGACCGTCCCATCCGTCCCCTTTTCCCCAAGGGGTACAAGGAGGAAATACACATCGTTGCCACGGTGCTCTCGGCGGAGAAGGACTGTGCCCCGGAGGTGGCAGCGATGCTCGGGGCCTCGGCGGCCCTCATGATCTCCCCTGCTCCCTTCCAGGGCCCCATCGCCGGGGTCAAGGTAGGCATCAAGGACGGAGAGGTGGTGGTCAATCCCCCGGCGGAGGTCCTGGAGGAAGGGGACATGGATATCACCGTGGCCGGGACGAAGGAGACGGTCACCATGGTGGAGGGCCATATGCGGGAGGTCCCTGAAGAGGTGGTCCTGGAGGCCATCCGCAAGGCCCACGGGGTGATAAAGGAATTGGTGGCCCTTCAGGAGCGGTTCGCCGCCAAGGTCCCGGTGGAGAAACACCCCGTCCCCGAGCCCCCGCCGGACGAGGAGACCCTGCGGGAGAAGCTCCGGAACCTGGTCTGGGATAGGCTGCCGGCCCTGCGTCAAGCACCGAACAAGAAGGCCCGTCAGCGGCTGGCCGAGGAGATCGCCGAGGAGGCGGCCCAGACTCTGGCTGCGGAGTACCCCGAGGAGGAGCGTGAGGGGGTGGCCAAGCGCGTCAAGGCCCTTTTCGACGAGCTTTACCGGGAGTACGTGCGGAAGTTGATCCTGGATGAAGGGGTACGGATCGACGGGAGGAAGCCCGATGAGATAAGGCCTATTTCCATCAAGGTGGGGCTTTTGCCCCGGGTCCACGGCTCGGCTCTCTTCACCCGAGGCGAGACACAGTCGCTGGGGACCTGTACCTTGGGGGCGACCCGCAAGGACGCCCAGATCATCGACCTCATGATCCAGGAAGGGCTCAAACGTTTCATGTTCCACTATAACTTCCCGCCCTACTCCGTGGGCGAGGCGGGGCGGATGGGCGCCCCCTCCCGGCGGGAGATCGGCCACGGACATCTGGCGGAGGGAGCGCTTTTGGCGGTGGTCCCGCCGGAGGACGAATTCCCCTACATCATCCGGTTGGTGTCGGAGATCCTGGAGTCTAACGGGTCTTCCTCCATGGCCTCGGTGTGCTCGGGGTGCCTGGCGATGATGGACGCCGGCGTCCCCATCAAGGCCCCGGTGGCCGGGGTGGCCATGGGGCTCATCACCGAAGGGGACCGCTACGTGATCCTCACCGATATCCTGGGGCTGGAGGATCATTACGGGGACATGGACTTCAAGGTGGCGGGCACCGAGCGCGGCATCACCGCCTTCCAGATGGACGTGAAGATCGGGGGCATAGGCGAGGAGATCATGAGGCAGGCCCTGGCCCAGGCCCGGGAGGCCAGGCTCTTCATCCTGCAGAAGATGCGTGAGGCCCTGCCGGCTCCCCGGAAGGAGATCTCGCCCTACGCCCCGATCCTGGAGCTCATGCGGATCCCGGTGGAGAAGATAGGTCTGGTCATCGGCCCCGGGGGCCGCACCATCCGCAACATCCAGGAGACCACCGACACCGAGATCGAGATCGAGGACGACGGCTTGGTGCGCATCGTGGGCGATTCCCGGGAGGCGGTGGAGGCGGCGCGCCGGGCCATCGAGGAGCTCACCCAGGAGCTCGAGGTGGGGAAGGTCCTCAAGGTGAAGGTAACCCGCATCGCCCCCTTCGGGGCCTTCGTGGAGATCCGTCCTGGGGTGGAGGGCCTGATCCACATCTCCAACCTCTCGGAGGGGTTCGTCCAGAAGGTAGAGGACGTGGTGAAGCCCGGGGACGAGGTCATGGTGGAGGTGATCGGCTCCGACGAGGCCGGCCGCCCCCAGCTCAAGCGGGTGGAGGAGAAGCCCACGTTCAAGGTGGGTGATATCGTCCAGGGCAAGGTCACCAACGTCGTCGACTACGGGATCTTCGTGGAGCTCGCCCCCGGGGTGCGGGGGCTGGTCCACAAGTCCCGTATCGAGGGCTCCAACAAGAACCCCTATGCCGTGGCCAAGAAGGGGGATACGGTCCTGGTGGAGATCGTGGAGATCGATGAACAGGGCCGCTACAAGCTGAAGCTCCTCAAGCCCAAGTTCCCCCTGCGGATATCCGCTTCTTGAGTATCCTCATGGAGGAGATTTACCCGGGCTGTTTCCGGGCGGAGGTAGCCCCGGGGATCTCCGTTCTGGCGGAGAGCATACCCGGGGTGCACTCCGTAGCCCTGGGGATCTGGGTGGGAGCTGGCAGTCGGGAGGATCCAAAGGGTAAGGAGGGCTTGGCCCATCTCACCGAACACATGGTCTTCAAGGGGACGGAACGCCGTACCGCGACCCAGATCTCTCAGGAGATCGACTCCTTGGGAGGGAACCTCAATGGGGCCACCTCGGCCGAGTACACCGTCTACCACAGCTCGGTCCTGGCCGATGGGATCGGGGTGGCCTTGGATGTGTTGGCGGATCTTGTGACCGCGCCCCGGTTCGCCGCGGAGGATCTGGAGCTGGAGCGGGCGGTGGCCCTGGAGGAGATACGGGAAGCTGAGGATAGTCCCGAGGATGTAGCCTTGAGGCTCTTGGACGAAGCCCTCTGGGGACGGGATCATCCCCTGGGGAAGCCCATCCTGGGCTGGCGAGAGACGGTATCTGGCCTGACCCGAGATGATCTACGGGCTTTCTTCCAGGATCACTACCGGAAGGGGAGGGTGGCTGTGGTGGGCTGTGGCGCCCTGGAGCCCAGGTCCTTCGTGGAGCGGGTCCGTGATCTCCTGGACGATGCCCGCCCCGAAAGCGAACCCCCCCGCAGGGAGGTCCCAGTCTTTCGGGGAAGGAGGCTAACCGTAGAGAGGCCGATCCAGCAAGTACACATCGCCTTGGGCTTCCCCACGGTGCCCGCGGGGAGCCGGGAGCGGGCTGGAGTGGAGGTGTTGAACACGATCCTGGGAGGGAGCCTCTCCTCCCGCCTCTTCCAGCGGGTCCGGGAGGAACGTGGCCTGGCTTACTCGATCTTCTCCTTCACCCGCTATTACACCGATGCCGGTTACCTGGGGATCTACGCTGCCGCCCAAGGAGACAAGGCCCGGGAGATACTGGGGATCATCGCCGCCGAGCTTCGGGATCTCGCCCGGAAGCTGCCTTCCCCGGAAGAGCTCGAGCGGGCCAAGCGCCGGGTCCGGGGTGTGTTCCTCTTGGGACTGGAGTCTCCCGGCGGCAGGATGACGAGGCTCGGTTGGCTCGCCTCCTTGGGGCTTCCCATACGCTCGCCGGATGAGGTGCTGGGGGAGCTGGAGGCGGTGGACGGTGGGATGATCCGGGACCTCGCCCGGCGGTACCTCGACCCGGGCCGAGCGGCCATGGCCCTGGTGGGACCCAAGGGCGAGTCCCTGGAGCGGCTTTCCCGTTGGAATTGAGGAGGTAGGCGTGCCCAAGGCCCTTTACCCCGGGAGTTTCGACCCGATAACCTTTGGGCATATCGACGTCATCATGCGGGCGAGGAAGCTCTTTGAGCCCTTGATCGTCGCCGTGGTGGAGAACCCCCGGAAGACCCCACTCTTCACCGTGGAGGAACGCAGACGGTTGGTGGAGGAGGCCCTGCAGGAGATGGGAATCACGGACGTCCAGGTGATCACCTACTCCGGCCTCCTCATCGAGTGCGCCAAGTCCCTGGGGGTGGATGCCATCGTGCGTGGCCTCCGGGCCACATCGGATTTCGATTACGAGTTCCAGCTGGCACTCACCAACCGGGACCTGGATTCGGACGTGGAGACGGTGCTCCTGATGACAGCGGGGAAGTACTCCTTCCTTTCCTCCTCCATCGTGAAGGAGGTGGCCCGCTACGGGGGCGACGTCTCCAAGTTCGTCCCCAAATGTGTTCAGCTGGCCCTGGAACGTAAGTTTCGCGGGTCCTAGTTGGCGGCGTTGCCAGACGAGCGGTATGATCCCTCAAAGGAGGTGGTTTCTTTGCGGCGTTTTTCCTGCCTTTTAGTGCTGGTTCCTTCGCTGGTGGCTCTCATCGCGTCCGTTTCCTTTGGAACGGTCACCTGTGAGTGGCTCTATACCGGGGACGACAACGAGGACGCCGCCGTGCAGCTTGGATATTTCCTTCAGGATCACGGTGCCAACATCTATTCCCAAGGCCAGGGCTACGTGGTGGTCAGGGAGACCTTCAAGATCATCCTCTCCCCCAAGATGTCCGAGGACGGCCTGGACAGGATCGTGGTCCATGTCCTCTTCGGGGTCAAGGGTATCTACAAGGGATCCCATTCCTTCCTGCGTTTCATCAACGATCTCAATAGCAGCTATAACGCGGGGGCATTTTACATGAACGACGACGGCGACATGGTCTTCACCACCCAGTTCACCTTCTTGAACCACTTCACCTGGGATGAGATAAGTGCTTTCATCCGTTGGGTGGACAAAGCGCTCCAGGCCATCATCTCGGCCAACAAGTACGAGTTCTCCAAGTACTTGGAGTAAGGCCTATTTCAGTACGGAGAGGAGCTTCTCCGGGGGGAGGGTGTTCACGATGTCCCCGGCTTGAGCCCATCCCCGGCGGGCGGTGATCACCCCGTAGCGTATGAAGGTCAGGTGGCTCGGGTGATGGGCATCCGTCCCCAGGGCCAACCGTACCCCATGCTCCAGGGCAAGCTTTATATGCTCGGCGTTGAGATCCAGCCGCTGAGGCGTGGCGTTTACTTCCAGAAGCGTCCCCATCTTGGCGGCCCGACGGAAGATCTCGTCCCAATCGGCTTCGTAGGGGGCCCGCTCGCCGATGAGGCGTCCGCTCGGGTGGCCGATGATGTCCACGTGTTCGTTCTCCACTGCCCGCAGGAGACGGGCGGTCATCTGTTTCCGCGGCATGCGCATGTGGGTGTGGACCGAGGCGATCACGATGTCTAGCTCCCGCAGGAGTTCCTCTGGCACGTCTATGGTGCCGTCCGGGAGGATGTTGGCCTCCACTCCGGCGAGCACCCTGAAGTCCTGGAGCTTCGTGTTCAGCTCCTGGATCTCTTCGATCTGCTCCCGGAGGTCGTCAGGCGAGAGGCCGGGGATCGCCTGGGCGAAGCGGAAGTGATCGGTGATGGCGATGTAGCGCAGGCCCAGCTCCCTGGCAGCGGCGACCATCTCCGCGAGCGTCCCCCGACCATCGGAGCGATCGGTGTGCACATGAAGATCCCCCAAGATCTCGGACGCTTCCACCAGTCTTGGCAGACGGCCCGCCTCGGCGGCCTGGATCTCCCCCTGGTCCTCCCGGAGCTCCGGGGGGATCCAGGGAAGGCCTAGGACACGGTACACCTCCTCCTCGGTGCGGCCGGCGATCCGCTCCTCGCCCCGGAAGACCCCGTACTCGTTGAGCTTCAAGCCCATGGAAAGGGCCCGCTCCCGGAGGCGGATGTTGTGGGCCTGGGAGCCGGTGAAATACTGTAGCGCCGCCCCGAAGGACTCCTCGGGCACGATCCTGAGGTCCACCTGGACCCCCTCGGAGAGCTTCACCGAAACCTTCTTGGGGCCCTTGGCCAGGACCTCTTGTACCCCGGGGAGATGGGCGAAGAACTCCGCTCCCTCACAGGGACGGTCGGAGATACCCAGGATGTCGATATCGCCGATGGTCTCCTTCCCCCGTCGCACCGATCCCGCGATCTCCACCCGCTGGAAGAGGCCGCTTCCTTGGAGCTTATCCCGGAGCTCCTCGGCCAAGGGGAGGGCATGCCCTAGGAGGATCCTTCGTTCGGCCCTGCGGGCCTCTGCCAAGCCCCGGAGGATCTTCTCCTCCACCTTGGGGCCGAGGCCAGGGATCGTGCGGATCCGGTGCTCCTTGGCAGCCCTCTCCAGATCGTCCAGGTTCCTGACACCGAGATGCTCGTAGAGGAGCTTCGCGATCCTCGGGCCCACCCCCTCCACCTGGGTGAGGGAGTGGAGGTCCACCGGGAGTTTCTTCTTCAGCTCCTCGTGGTAACGGAGTTTTCCGGTTTTCACGATCTCCTCGATCTTCTCGGCGATGGATTTGCCCACACCCGGAAGCTCCGTTACCCGGCCCTCCCGCACCAGCTCCTCGATGGGCACCGGACAGGATTCCACCGCCTGGGCAGCCCGGCGGTAAGCCCGGGGCTTGAACTCCACCCCCTCCAGCTCCAGGAGATCGGCGACCTCGTAGAGGATCCTGGCCACCTCGCGGTTTTTCATCCTCTCCCTCGCTTTCCCACGGAGCTTTTGGGCTATAATGCCCAGGCCATGGTGGATCCACAAGCGGTCCTGGAACGCATCCGTGCTGATACCGCCGGGAGGAGACCGCACTACGAGCGTTATTCCTTGGCCGCTGTGGCCGCAACCACCCTCGAACTTTTGGGAGCCGGGGGCCGGGACGGCTCCCTGATGGAGGAGCTTTCTCTAGAGCCCGCCGATAAGGTGGTGAGCTTCGTCGTCGATGGGCTGGGCTACCTCAAGCTGGAGGAACTGCGGGGAGAAGGTGTGGTGGATCTATCACCCTTCCTGGAGGCCGGGGTTTATATCCCCTTGACCTCCGTCTTCCCGCCGACCACCACCACGGCCCTCACCACCCTTTCCACGGGCCGCAGTCCCATCGTCCACGGGATTCTGGGCTACAAGCTCTTCCTCCAAGAGGTGGGAGCCGTGGTGAACATGATCAAGCTGGCCGCCCCCGGGGCCCCGAACGATTCCATCAAGAACGTGGGGGTGGAGATCGGGAAACTCGTGGGGATCTCGACTATTTACGAGCTTCTGGCCCGGTCGGGCGTCAGGTCCGTGCTCTTTCTCCCCAAATACATCGTGAACTCCGGGCTCTCGGGGGTGCTCTATCGGGGCGTGGAGGAGATCGTTCCCTTCATTGGCCTCTCCGATCTCTTCCCTCTGTTGCGGGAGGCGTTGTCCCGGCCGGGCAGGTGGCTCCTTGGGATCTACTGGCCCACCACCGATACCTTGGCCCACCTTTACGGTCCCGATTCCGAGGCCTTTGCCCAGGAGGTCTCCCTCTTCTTCCGTCGGCTGCGGGAGGGCCTCCTGGAGCGGGCCAGCGGGGTCACGGTTCTCGTCACCGCGGACCATGGTTTCGTGGGTATAGATCCCCAGCGGGATCCGATCGACTGCCGGCGGGACCCGGTGTTGCAACGGGTGCTCCTTTTCCAGCCCGTGGGGGACCTGCGGGCCGGTTACTTCTTCGTACGCAGGGGGAAGGAGGCCCTCCTGCGTGACTATCTTCAGGAAAGGTACCCAGGGGAATTCCTGGTGATGGGCACTGAAGAGGCTCTGGTGGGAAAGCTCTGGGGCCTGGAGGCCCCTGAGGATCGTATTCGGGCTCGTCTAGGGGATCTCGTGGCCCTGGCTCTGGGGCGGAAGCTCTTCCTCTGGCCCGAGGGCGAGGAGTTCAAACTGCGGGGGATGCACGGCGGCCTCACACCTCAAGAGCTTCTGGTGCCCTTCTTGGCCATGGAGCTTTGAAGGGTGGTAAATGGCGGGAGGGAAGACGTGGCGGTGGTGAAGCATATCTCCGAGGTGGAAGGTCACGATATCTCGGATGGGGTCCAGACGTTGAGGGTATCGAAGAAGATCCTCATCGGCCCCGACGATGGGGCTCCGACCTTCGCTGTGCGCCTCTTCACTCTGGGCCCCGGGGGACATTCCCCAAAACACCGCCACCCCTACGAACACGGGGTCCTGGTGCTCGAGGGGAAAGGGGAACTTTGGACGGAGGCCAGGATTCACCCGCTTTACCCGGGCACCGTGGCCTTCGTGCCGCCACACGAGGAGCACCAGTTCCGCAATACCGGCGACTCCGACTTCTCCTTCATCTGCATCGTCCCGGTGGACGTCGAACGCTAAGCTGGAGGGTTCCCTGTG
>Ga0190315_1001129_pt1 | contig 11263 bp, 3 predicted proteins | sample 48701101_MG_FD_161673 | JGI IMG/M metagenome (GOLD analysis project Ga0190315, IMG submission 161673) | Hydrothermal vent sediment bacterial communities from Southern Trench, Guaymas Basin, Mexico - 4870-11-0-1_MG | ecosystem: Environmental > Aquatic > Marine > Hydrothermal vents > Sediment ...
ATGTCACTAAAGTTTGAGGGTACAAGAGAATCGTTGATAACAGCATCAAAGTTTGGATATTATCCGAATTCAACGGTAATTTCGGTGACGTCAGGTGGCGTTCCCTTTCCAGAATATGAGGCGAATTTTACATTGGTGAAAAAGGACACCACAGCACCAAGAACAAACGTGACGGAACCGCCAGCGAAGCCTGATGAGGAGACAATAGAGCCGGGAACACCACTGCCCTGGACGAACAAGCCAGTGACGCTATGGTTTTTTCGTACCGATAATAGTGGCAGCGGCGTTAATTATACTAATCTATCTCTGGCGGCGGGGTCGGAAACAACATCGTTGAATGTAGTAATCAGCAATGAAAGTGCGGGCTTGAGTGAAGCGGTGGAACTTAACAAAACTGCAGAATACATGGTGAATGAGACCTTCGGCGAATACTTCAACGTTACAATCAGCGATGAGTGCAACGCCACAATCGAGTATTATTCGGTGGACAAAGCTGGCAATCCTGAAGAAAAGAAGAACTTGACGGTGCGTATAAAGTTCGCAACAACGGGAAACATAATCATCAATGAGATAATGTATGACCCTGAGGGAACAGATAGCTTGTATGAATGGATAGAGTTGTACAACAACGATACAATGAAAATAAACATCAGTGGGTGGTCGCTAAACGATGAAACAATAGAGACAGATAAAATTATGGATCCAGACAGTTATGTTGTGCTTGCAAGAAACAAGACAGCATTCGAAGGTCGTTATGGAACATTACCTTGTTCAGTTATAGAGGTTGAATGGTGGCCTACCCTCTCAAACGATGGGGGTACAATCACCTTAAAGAATGCAACTGGAACTGAGATAGACGTGCCAACGTACCCAGATGTCGCAAGGGTTAATTATACAGCAGAGCTAAACGCAACAGGGGGTTGGGAAGAGAGCAGTGTAGAAGGAGGAACACCTTGTAAGCCGAATAGCGTGTTAGCAGATACAGAGCCACCCGCGAGCATAACGAATCTGGAGTACACGAACGGAACAACCTGGATAAACTGGACGTGGACTAATCCACCAGATGTGGATTTCAACTACACGATGGTTTACCTGAACGGGGAATGGCAGACAAACACTTCTGATCCGTTCTACAATGCAACAGGTCTTAACCCAGATACGGAGTACGAGATAGGAACCAGAACGGTTGACAAAGCAGGCAACGTAAATGCAACGTGGGTGAACGGCACTGCGAGGACGTTACCTTTGCCTGATACAGAACCACCCGCGAGCATTACGAATCTGCAATACACGAACGGAACAACCTGGATAAACTGGACGTGGACTAATCCACCAGATGTGGATTTCAACTACACGATGGTTTACCTGAACGGGGAATGGCAGACAAACACTTCTGATCCGTTCTACAATGCAACAGGTCTTAACCCAGATACGGAGTACGAGATAGGAACCAGAACGGTTGACAAAGCAGGCAACGTAAATGCAACGTGGGTGAACGGCACTGCGAGGACGTTACCTGCGGTAGCACCACCTGCGATAATATCTTTCGCACCACCGTCACCGGTTTATGACAACGAAAATGCAACGAGAATATTCAATATAACAATAGACCAGGTTGCAAATGTAACATGGCTGATGAATGGTACACAGGTAGACTTTGACGAAAACGTAACTGAGGCAAACTACACGAACACGAGTGCTGTCGTAGGAACCTGGAATGTATCCGCAGTTGTCGAAAATGCCAATGGAACAACGATGCAGACTTGGATATGGCATGTTTTGCCGGCAGGGACGAGTTGGTTCACAGTACACCTTAAGCCAGAATATAACCTAATCTCAGTTCCAGTGAACGACACTTCAATTACAGACGCCCAGTCGTTGATTGAGAAGATAAATGCACAAGGAGGTAATTGCACAGAAGTAATCTCATGGAACGGGACAGCATGGCTGAGCTATGCACCACCTAACCCGCTGAACAATGTCGCAATAGAAGGCGGTAAGGGATATTTCGTGCACGTGACGGTCGAGTCAAATGTGATCTTTACAGGCACTGCCTGGAAGAATTAGTGAGGAAAAATGAAACACGCAAAATTGGTGGTGACAGGACTTCTCCTGTTCACCATTATTTTTTTCGGAATGGCAGTATCTGTTCAAGCCCAGACGAATGAACTCTTTACCGTGCATGGGCGAGTCTTTGATACCGATAAAACACCGCTGGATGGTGTCGAAGTTATCGTCACTGATATGAATACAGGCGATACCATATCAAATGTAACTTCAATGGGCGGCTGGTATTCAGTCAACTTAGCAAATATGGTGCATAATACGAGTGCTACAGATATAATAAAGGTAAGTGCCACTTTTGAAGGGAAAACGGATAGTAAGTCTTTTACAAGGGGTCCGGTAAGTAACAGTCCAAAAAGAGTTGATTTAGTGTTGCAATTGATAACAACACCAACACCAACAGTAACACCAACACCCACATCATATTATAAAGGCGGTGGCGGCGGGGGAGCAGCAGCACCAGCAGTAGGAGCAGGTGTGACCTCAGTTTCTACGGAACCAACAACCGGAGAAGTTAAAACTTCTGTTACCGCGAAATCGGCAGACGCAAAAGCAGCCGCAACAATTACCGCAGGAACTATCGCGAAAGATGCCGCTGGTAAGCCACTGACAATGATAACAATCACGCCACCTTCGGTCCTGCCCGCAGCACCACCGGCAGGAGTCAGCTATGTCGGTTACGCATACAACTTCGGACCCGAAGGTGCTACATTCGAGCCCGCAATAGAGATATCAATCGAGTTCGACCCCGCGAAGTTCGAAGGCAAAACGCCAGTGATTTACACCTACGAAGCAGGCAAGTGGGTAAAACTTGATACACGCATAGAAGATAACAAAGCAATCGCAAAGGTTGACCACTTCTCCACGTTCGTGCTATTCGGAGAGGAAAAAGTGGTAATAACGCCAACACCCACACCAACTGCAACACCCACAATGCCACCGGTATCGCCAACGCCGAGCCCGACACCTACGCCGACACCGAAACCGGGAATACCGGGTTACGAGGCGGTATTCGCTATCGCTGGACTGTTAGCAGTTGCGTATCTGGTGCTTAGGAGGAAGGCGTAACTGCAAAAGTCAAAGCCAAACACAAAAATATAAAAAGTTTTTGGGGTTTGTTTTTTATTCCCCTTTTTATTATTTTTAATAAGAGCAAATTTGATGGGGGAGGTAAAGTGGGAATAGAAAAGGTAGAAGTTCAAAGTTTGATTTTAGGAATATTGGCATTAATTACTCTGGTAATTTTAATATTAATCCTGCTTGGCGTGTTAAGATGATGAAGAAAGGGGACATATATTGGATAATATTGATAATAATAGAAATCATGTTTATCGCATCTCTTATTTGGTTTGCCACGCACAGTCTCTATGTAACACATGAAGAGTTCATAGCGGCTCTGGGTATTATAATTACTGGAATCTCAGGTGGATTCTGGGCGTTATGGTCTAAGATTTCGGAATTAACAAGCGAAATAGGTTATATCAGGGGGAAGTTGAATGAGAAGAAAGAAAAGGTGAAATAATTGATGGTTCAGCAACATAGATGAAATGCTCGCGGGCACCGACACGAACGACCCGAATGACCATCTGGCGCGCCGGTAGTAACACCAACGCCCGTAGTAACACCAACTGCAACGCCCACAATGCCACCGGTATCGCCAACGCCGAGCCCGACACCTACGCCGACACCGAAACCGGGAATACCGGGTTACGAGGCGGTATTCGCTATCGCTGGACTGTTAGCAGTTGCATACTTGGTGCTTAGAAGGAAGAGGAAGTGAAACGAAAAGGCAACGTAAAAAAGGATAAAAAGTTTAGAGGGTTTTTATTCCCTCTTTTTATTTTACAATACGAAGGGCGAGAAAAAAACCCCGGATATGTCACTTGATTCGCAGTATATAAAGATGTCCCTTGCATGGTGCGAATCCATGAAGGGGCGAAAAGATGAAGAAGAAAGGCGCCGAGGAGGGGCGCTTTCACTTTATAAATACCCAGATGAATAGGAGGTGAAAAAGTAATGAAGAGAAAAATTGGCAAAGAATTGGTATCAATAGCGACAACAGTGATAATAATAAGTTTAGTGAGTCCAATGATGGCTGGTATTATCTTAGGCATGACAGACCAAACGTCAGAAGTAAGCGCAAAGACACCCGTTGGAATGACATCTGCTTCAGATAACTCAAAGGCGGTGTTATCATCCACGCTATTATCAAAGATGAGTAATGCGGGGCACGATGAACTGATACCCGTTATCGTTGTTATGAAAGCTCAGCCTACCAAAGCAGATCTCGGAGCGTTATCAAAACAAGAATCTATTCAGTCGTTGAAATCTCTTGCCGAGGACACTCAAAAGGATATTGCCTCTGTATTGGAGCAAGCTGTTTCTTCTGGTAAAGTAGAAGATATCAAACAGTTCTGGATTGTAAATGCAATAGCAGTGAAAGCAACGCCAGATGTTATAGAACAACTTGCACGGCGAGCCGATGTGGCAAGGATCGAATTAGACATGGAAACGCGGATTTTTGATTCAAATGCCGGCATCTACGACCCTGTCCCGCTTGGAAAATATATTGAAAAGCCCGCAAAGGGTGCCAAACCGACAAAACCCAGCAAAGAAGAGCAGAAAACATCTGATATACTGAGGAGCGGTTTATATCAATACACCGCATGGGGTGTGAACTGGATTGAAGCTCCGGAACTATGGGCACGCGGCATAAATGGCACCGGGATCAACGTATCCGTTGTAGATACGGGTATTGACGCAAGCCATCCAGACTTGCAGGGCAAGGTAATCGCATGGAAAGATTTTGTGAACTCGATACCGCACAGTGGAACGTATGCGTGGCATTCCGGAGAAGGTGATAACCTGGATAATACGTTAGACCATGCCTTTGACCTGACCGGCGTTAGCAGTGCAACACTAAAATTCTGGACGAAATACGATATAGAATACGGCTATGATCTCGGTTACGTGAACGTATCAACCGATGGCGGTGCCACATGGAGCACACTTGCCAACTACACTGGCTATAGCGGTTACACCCAGCAAATATTGGATTTGACACCGTATGCAGGTCATAACATAATTCTGCGATTCCATTACCACACTGATTATTCAGTGACATACGAGGGCTGGTATATAGATGATATTGAGATACCCGAAATCGGCTTCTCAGATGATGTTGAGAGCGGAGCAGATGGCTGGACTGCTGCTGGATGGCGAATTGCGAGGAACAATGCCCTGTGGTATTCGGGAAAGGGCAATAATCTGGATAACACACTCGACCATGCCTTTAACCTGACTGGTGTTAGCAGTGCAACACTGAACTTTTCAACAAGATATGATACTGAACCTTACTACGACTTTTGCTATGTTGAAGTTTCAACCGATAACGGCTCTACATGGGACACATTAGCTACTTACAGCGGTTATAGCCCGCTGACCACTGAGACAATTAGCTTAACACCCTATACGGGTCATAATATAATTTTACGCTTCCATTACCACACTGATTATTCGGTGGTATACGAGGGCTGGTATATAGATGACATTGAAATACCTGAGATTGGCTTCTTTGATGATGTTGAGAGCGGAGCAGATGGCTGGACTGCTCACGGCTGGTATATCTGGAGTGTTGACACACCTTACGATGATAACGGTCACGGAACACACTGTGCAGGCACGATAGCGGGCACTGGAAAAGCAGGAATCAAAACCGGCGTCGCACCCGGCGCTAATCTGTTTGGAGCAAAAGTGTTTGACAAATATGGATATGGCAGCACGTCCACAACAATACAGGGTATGCAGTGGTCGGTTGATAATGGTGCGGATGTTATCAGCTACAGTGGTGGAAGCCTTCCAATAGACTGGAATGAGGGGGAAGATATGGTCGAGCGCTTTACCACATCGAATCAGACCATTTGTGTATATCCGTCAGTAGATTCGGCATTCAAACCTGCATCTATTATAGGTGAAGTGTGGACCCAGAATGTGAGCGAGCTGCAAAATCTGAGCATTTCTTTGATTGCCCCCAACGGCACTGTTGTTCAGGGTGATGAGATGAACTGGCTTGGATTGATTCCTGAGAACGTTTGGATATACAAGTATTCTGAGAGCAATCCATTGCCATGTGGAAACTGGACACTCAGCATAACCACCGATTCACCCACTCCTGTAAATTATAGCTTTCTCTTACTGGTTGCATATCCGAGCGATGGAACCGATATAGCATCGCAAGCGGTTAATAACATTGCCAGCATCGGAGTTGTGCCTGTTATTGCGGCGGGTAATGATGGAGTGCTTGGACTGCGGACGATTGCATCGCCGGGCTCGGCGAATGATGCCATAACAGTGGGTGCAACCGATTATTACAGGGACTACATTGCTATCTTCAGTGGTCGTGGACCTGTTGGCTATGGCGCTGAGACCATCAAGCCAGATGTATGTGCGCCCGGAGTATGGGTTGTGTCCACATATCCCGGCGGTGAATATGAAGAGATGAGTGGCACATCAATGGCAACTCCCCATGTCGCCGGAACGGCAGCGCTTATGCTGCAGGCAGATTCGAGTTTGACTCCGAGCCAGGTAAAACAGAAATTGGAGAGCACTGCAATTGACCTCGGCAAACTCGGAAAAGACAACAGCTATGGCGCTGGGCGTATTAGTGCATACGCCGCGGTGAATGCAACGGTAACACTTCCAGAGCCACAGCCGCCGGAGCGCCCACAGAACAAGTATGAACTGTTCGCCGGAGTAGCCAATAATTATCCAGACTTGAACGGCACGATGAAACTAATCGCATTTTCGTGGAATGACACCAGTGGAACGCCAGAAGCAGGGATGAACATCACATTCGCCGTGGATAACTGGAATTTGCCATATTATCATGCAATGTTCCTCGAGCAAACAAACGAAAGCGGAATGGCATGCGTTGATGTTGTGGCAAATCGGACAGGTGCATGGCACGTAGCAATTACAGATGAAGCCGGGAACTATGTCCACGATTATGCGTATGTATACACATACACACCGCCTACACAGCCATTCGATGTTCTACCGAAATACTATTATGCAATGGCAAATACAACGGTGCAGGTGAAATACACGTTAACCAAGCCCGGGTTTGACGAGCCATACAATGAAAATGTTACGCTGCGATTTGGATATGACTATTGGAGCTACGATAATATCACGGTCAACTTAACACCAGTCAATGGAACAATCAGCTACGACCTGGACCTCTCGAACACCACGATTGATGAATCGGGTGATTACTACTATTGGAGCATTCCAATATACATCGAAAATGACAGTTATAGTGTCTATGCTGGATGCCTTTACATCGTTGATGAGGCGGATTATGACGTGGACTTGAACCCCTGGTACACAGTAGCGTCACCGGGGATGAAAGTTGATTACCTGCTCAATTCATACCGATGGATAGATAACAAACCAGTAAGTGAAAACTTCACAATTTACACGTTTTGGCTGACCGAGGTGGATGTAAAGGCATTGACAGGTAAAGTTTCGCCAACCGTTATCAACAAGCTGAAGGTTATGCGCGAGCAAGCGATGATGGGAGAGCAGCAGCCAGAGCTTTTGACTCATGATGAACAACGTGAACTGAAGTATGCGCTCTTGGACAGCATCAACAACATAGGCGTTAATTACACCTATTTCAATCTGAGTACAGACACGCACGGACTGGCAAGCTTCAATGTCACAACACCAGAGGATGCATACATGGGCGAGATTGTCGTGGTTGACCCCTATGGCAGGGATAGAGAGTATTCAATAATATATGTGTTCGAGAACATCAACTGGTGGTGGCATCGCACAGCGCCGCCAGCCAAAGAGACTTATACCTATCTCTATCTCTGGATTGACTGGAATGCGACGTGGGATGGCGAGAATCTCGTGGCAGATGACAACTTCTCGGTGCATGTTGAGCTCTTCAACGAGTCATGGGATGAGGATAATGGATACACATGGAGTCCAATCCCGAACGAGCCGGTCTATCTACTCACAACAACCGGTGAGACCGCCACAGTAGTGACCGACTCAGAGGGTAGAGCAGAGAAGAACTTCACGGCACCGGATTTCAACTTCACCAACCCAGGTGATGTCTGGGACAATTATATCCAGGCATGGGGCGTTTGCAAATACCTCGACCGTTATCAGAGAGCGGTTGCAGACTGTGACTACGAATATGTTGATGTAGATATATTTCATTACTACACTCCCGTGGATGCGGAGTTGAACAACAGCGAACTGAATGTGACAGTGGAGTTTAAGGACAGAGATTGGAATGACGTGACAAACGTTCCGGCAGTGGTTGAAGTGAATAAGAACGATTGGTGGAACAGCTTCGGAACATTGTTCTCAAAGTATGTAAACATTTCAACAAGCACTTACCATACAATCGTGCCCGTATCAGACTATGGAACATACACGGCATCAAGTGCTACTTCTTGTGGACTCTGGGGATGGTGGTCAATATGGTCTGACAGTGTTACTTACATGCCGTTTAACATGAGCGTGGATATAGAACCAGCATATATTGCAGGCACAACGGTCTCCATTCCAGTGACTGTTCACGACGAAGATGGGCTGCCAATGGCTGATGTCTCAGTTTATATAATTATTGAAGGCTATGGCTTTAACGAGAGCGCTGATATGGGTTTCATGGCAGTTGCATCCACATCCGCGCCCAAACCTGCTCCTCCTGCTGGTGGTGGAGGCGCTGGAATGGCTTATGGCTATCAGAGCTTTTACCGTGTGGACATGGCTAAGACAGACGAGAATGGAGAGGCGATACTCACTTTCAAACTGCCACAGATGGACTATGGCTGGGCTTGGTATCATATCGGAGGAGCAACCGACGAGTTCTCGTTCCCGTATGTTGAATCGGGCTACTTCTGTATTCGCCATTCTACAAAGCCTGATTTAAGACCCGTGATAAGCATGCCTTCCATCATATACAGCGGTGATACTGTGAATATCAACGTGACTGTATACAACCAGGGAACCGTTGACTCAAATGTCACAACATTGGACGTCTATGTGAATAGCGTGAACATAAGTACTAAGAATGTCCCCGTAATTAATGCAAGCAACCATCAGATGTTCACAGTGCCCTGGACTCCGTCTTCAATCGGTGATTATACGATTGAAGCTGTTGTTGATTCGAGCAATACAAACAATGAGTCAAATGAAGATAACAATATTGATACCAGGTATGTGAGTGTGATGCCGAAAAATATTAGCCCCAGCTATCCAAGTATAATGGGAACTCATACCGGCAACTTCACACCAAATCGTGAACTCAACATCAGCCGGATGTATACATATCCATGCCCTGGAACAGGTGGTCATAGCGAATTTGTTGCTTTCTACTATCCTGACGGAACAGAAATAGCGAGCGGCAATTGGACTGGATATCAGGGAGATTATCATTACATATATTTCAATAAGCCATTCACATTGGAGGAAGGAGTCACATACGGCTATAAGATAATTACAGGTTCATATCCGCAAATATACCACAGCCAAAGCGTTTCTATTCCAGAAGGAATAATTACGTGCACCAGGTTCGTTGATGCCAATGGGAAAGAATACACCGATTGGATACCAGCGATAAGGTTAGAATAGCGAAGTGGTAGTAACAGTCGCGTATTTAGTGTTGAGGAGGAATAAGCGATAAAGAAAGCGAAAAGCAAAGAAGTAAAAAACAAAAATATAAAAAGTTTTTGGGGTTTATTTTTTATTTCCCCTTTTTATTTATTTTTAACCACGAGATTACACAGATTTATACACAGACACAGATTTATACGAGAACTCAGAGCATAGAGCATAAAGAAATGAAAAGGGCAAACATAAAAGGAAACGCGCAGATGGCAGGATTCCGGACGTTTATCGTGATAACACTAATTATTGTATCAATCGTAGTGGCATCAACATTATCGCTTAGAGCGGCTGACGCTTCAGCCGATGCCAAAGAGGTGATTATATGCTTTAAAACTAATACGACACTTTCTATTCAGCAAGAGATAACAACAAAATACGATTGTAAGCTACTGGAAAGAAATGACGCCTTGAATTGTATACTTGTGCAGGTTAATAATAGAGAAGACACGCAGCAATTTATAAACAGAGTATCTAAGGAGCATTTGGTTAAGTATGCGGAGCCAAATAAACTTGTTCATGCGCTCTACACACCAAATGACCCACGCTATTCCGAGCAATGGGGCCTTAAACATATCAACGTGGACAGCGCATGGGATATTGAAAAAGGCAACAAAAATGTTACTATTGCTGTTATAGACACGGGCATTAATTATACACATGAAGATCTTGTTAACAATTATGTAACCGGGGGATACGATTGGGTGAACGATGATTCAGACCCAATGGATGATCATGGTCACGGAACACACTGCGCGGGCATTGCCGCGGCAACGATCGACAACGAAAAGGGAATTGCGGGCATCGCACAGGTTAACATAATGGCGGAAAAGGTGCTGAATGAAACCGGTTGGGGAACTGAATGGGACGTAGCACAAGGAATCATGCATGCAACCGACAATAACGCGGATATTATTAGCTTGAGCTTGGGAGGTGACGCTGCACAGACAATGAAAAAAGCCTGTCTATATGCCTGGAATAATGGTAGCTTACTCGTCGCCGCCTCAGGGAATGGCGGTAAAAGGGGTGTATCTTATCCGGCAGCGTATGAAACCGTGATAGCAGTTGGTGCCATCAATCAGGATGACCAGCGCTGTGGATTCAGCAACTGGGGACCTGACTTAGAATTGGTAGCACCTGGCGTTGGAATACTTTCCACATACCCAGATAATCAATATGCCCGGATGAGTGGCACCTCAATGGCAGCACCCCATGTGGCTGGTGTTGCTGCTCTCGTCTGGTCTAAATACCCGTTTCTCACAAATCATGAGCTCCGAGATAGATTAGCCCAAACCGCGTATGACCTTGGAGCAGTTGGATTTGATGAATATTTCGGATATGGAAGAGTTGATGCTCTAAATGCAATAAACCTGCCACCAGCCGTAACGGTGCTATATCCGAACGGCGGCGAAGTGGTTAGCGGCACAGTCACCATAAACGCAACCGCAAGCGACCCCGATGGAACCGTTGTTAATGTTGAGTTCCAGTACTCGCCAGACAACGGAACGAGCTGGAA
>Ga0190315_1001130_pt1 | contig 11258 bp, 10 predicted proteins | sample 48701101_MG_FD_161673 | JGI IMG/M metagenome (GOLD analysis project Ga0190315, IMG submission 161673) | Hydrothermal vent sediment bacterial communities from Southern Trench, Guaymas Basin, Mexico - 4870-11-0-1_MG | ecosystem: Environmental > Aquatic > Marine > Hydrothermal vents > Sediment ...
ATTTGGTAATGAAATTAGAGTTTTGATTGATGTTGAAATAGAAAAACTGGAAAAAATTGATAAAAAAGTCGCAGAATATATTGATGCCTTCAGACAGGATAAAATTAAACAGATTCCGGGAGGAGGCGGAGTTTATGGCAAACTTCTGCCTTTGGGAAAAAAACCGAAGATTGAATTCTTCAAATACAGGCAGAAAAGTTTGAGTGAATATTGAGTATTTAAAATTATTGCTACTAAATAATTATGTCAAAAAAAGTGAAAGTAGAAGAGATAGGAGTATCTGAAAATTTGCCCAATACAGTTGTCTTAAAGGGAACTAAAAAATCTGTTTTTAGAGAAAAAACTGCTTACGCTTTTATAATTCCAAGAGATGTTGTCTACAAGCAAATAACTTCCTTGATAGAAGGCTCTCAAAACAAAGATAATCAAATGATAAAAACAATTTTTGAATTGACAGAAGAAAATGTAAAAAAATTGGATGTGGTAAGATATAGAAAAAATTTTGTTGACTCCTCCCTAGATCTTTGTGAGTTGAAATTGAATCATGTAGAATCTGCAGCAGGACTTATTTATGCATTAATAGGTCAAGGAAAAATTTATGTTGATGACAAGTTATTTGTCACAGACAAAAAGCTACCTGACAAAAAGTTAAAAAACGAGTTAGAAAATATTTCGTATAAAAATATTGATTTTATAAAACCCGTTGACCCTTTAAAAGAAATATCTATCAATGAAGAAAATTACACTCCATCAGAATTTTATGCTACACTTGAAGTTCAAACGGTGGGTGCAAATCCATACATACCTCTCTTAATACCCTTAGGAATTGATTTTTTGGTATATAGAACTGAAAAATCCGATAGAGGAATATACTATGTCTTCGTTGCACCAGAAGATTATGGGATAAAAGATAAATTAAAAGAAACTGGAAAAAAAAGAAAAAAATCTGATTTTCATGATGTTCTTGGAACGGCAAAAGAACTTCTACAATCAAAAGGATACAAATTAGAGGGGGTATATGCAGATATATACCCTGTGCAGTCTATATACCCACCTACAACACTAGTTAAATCTCGTGATACTGCAATACAAATAAAAAGAAGAGATGATGAAGTAAAAACATTTAATAGCTCAGAATATTTTGGTGTTGGTCTTGGTTTTTTATATTCGGATATCCTATATTTAAAAGGAGATGCTCTTTTAAAACAAGAAGAAACAGATGACTTAAGTTATATAAGATAGAAATTTTTTCAAAAATACAACAAAAAAGTTTAGAACAGATCAATTTATGACTCTCTGCCATATTTGCAAAGGAATAAGAAAACTCTGCGGAAGGGAGCGTTGCCCGATTCTTACGAGAATTTATTATCAGAAACTTGCCATCCCAAAAATAAATGAAAGTTTGTTTGGACCTTCCCCAAAATCGGTTTTTGTAGGGCATGAAAATTATCCAGATGTTTTTGTTGGCCCTATGGTTTCTCTAAATGAATCCAATCTGGAAAGGGTTGACACTCCTGAAAAAATGTTCGGTTTAAGTCAGGAAAAAATAATCAGGGACAGATATTCTCTTGTCAGAGGAAAACTACAAAAAAATGTTTTTACGAGAGACAGATATATCAGAGAATTGCAGGCTGTAACTCTCTCCGCAAAACCTGTTGACATGGAGATTAACTTCAGAAAGAAACCTTCATTTTCCTTGTCTTTCTCTCCGATTTTGCAGCCAATGGGCGCAAGCGGTGAAGTAAATAAAATAAAAGTTGTTGACAATCCGAAGATAAGAAGTCCCGTTTATAAACTGATAGATGACGATATAAAGGCGGATGAAGTTGTGGTAGAATTTTATAAATTAAATTTTAATGTCTCGCAGATTTCAAAAATTCTGAGTTCCGGAGTTTTGGGAATAAAAAAGAAACTCGTCCCAACAAAATGGAGCATTACTGCAATAGATGCTCTGCTATCTAAATATTTTATTACTAAAATAAAAAATTTCTCCTCTATTGATGAATATCTGTTATTTGAGAATTCATATTTAGGTAATCATTTTTATATTCTACTACTCCCGGGGAACTGGGAATTTGAGCAGTTTGAGACCTGGTTTCCCGGAACACTTTGGAATTTAAACAGCAATTCTCCGGAAATCACCGTTGAATTTGAATTTTATTTTGGAAGGAAAGATTATGCAAGTTTGCAGAGCGGAGGCTATTATGCTTCAAGATTTGCAGTTTCTGAAGGTCTGTACAAAATGAAAAGGCAGGCAAGAGCAATAGTGATAAGAGAAGTTGGAAAGGAGTATGATATTCCTGTCGGAGTCTGGGAAGTCAGGGAAAATGTCAGAGCGGCACTAAGAAAAAAACCAGAGAAATTTGGTTCTCTCAAACAACTCCTGCAGAATCTAAAAACAAAAATCAAATCGGAGGAATATGTGAAGAAAAGCAATTTACTCAGACAAAAAAGAATTACGGAGTTTTAAGTTTGGTTTACTTTATAGATATGTAAATCTTTTTATGCAGGGGTAGCCAAGTGGTCAAAGGCGCAGGGCTAAGGACTCTGTCCGTTAGTCGGTTCGGGAGTTCGAATAGGGCTTTTCTTTTGTAAAAGAAAGCACAGATACGAAAATCTCCCCCCCTGCAAAATTAAACCCCTATATCTTTAATTTTTACCTATTTTATGGACTCGGAAATAAAATTCAAAATTAAAGAACTCTCAAAGAAAAAATGGATGAAGGTATCCCTTATTTTTGAAGTTCTTGGCACAACCAGAGAAATTGTTGAGAAAAGTCTGAAAGAGCACATTGAAAAACTCGAAAAAATAAAAACAATTTTCCTCTATAAAAAGGATTTCAGCAAAATAGAAGAAGTTGAGAAACCTATGAAAAATGTGGAAAAAGCTTATTCGCAGATTGTTGAAACTGAAGCAATGATTAAAGATATTAAAACTCTAATAATAATAGCAATATCCTACGGACCAAGTTCGATTGAAATTTTAGAGCCTAAAAAAATTGAGATTTCGGCGGGAGAAATACAGGATATTTCAAACATGATATCTGGAGTTATCCATAGATTTGCCGCCTCGGGCATTGGAGGAATTATCGCAACCCCACAAAAATGAAACAGGTAATTCTGGTAAGGAAAGATCTAAAGATGAGTAAGGGAAAAATAGCAGCCCAAGTTGCTCATGCAAGTTTGGGAGCTTACAAAAAAACAGAAAAAAAAATAAGGGAAAAATGGGAAAAAGAAGGAAGCAAAAAAATAATTTTGAAGGTTGAAAATGAGGCAGAATTGATAAAAAGGCAGGAAATTGCAATGAAAAAAAAACTGCCAAATTTTCTGGTAATAGACGCCGGACTGACGCAAATTCCAAGAGCGACAATAACCTGCCTTGGAATTGGTCCCGCAGAAGATGAAAAAATTGATGAAATTGTTAAGGATTTGAAATTATTATGAGTACGAAAATCTTAATCTATGGATTTAAACCCTTCCAAGGTTTGAAAGAAAATATCACTGAAAAAATTATAGAAAATATTGGGAAAAATCCGTGAGTATCTTCATATTTAAGTATGCGAAATGTATTAATATGGATAATGTTCAAAGTCTTTAAAAGAAATGAGAAAAAAGGAAAGAATCATAAACCCATTTCCATTTCCAATAATCTTATTTGATTTTTTATAACTGGTGAATTTGGATCAATCTTATTTGCTTCAGCAAACTCATAAATCCTGTTTAGCATGTCTTCTGCCTCTTTTAATGTCATCGCATCTCCTCTTCTCAATGTTTCTTCGAACATTTCGGGTATAGTAGAGCAGTCTTTATAATACTCCTTTTCTACATTTCTGATTTCTGTTAGCATCTCACCCTCTCCTAAGTCTATTGCAAACTTTTTGGCTGAGAAAAAATCCAGTATATCTCCTGGCTGTAATGTTCCACCTTCCAATTTTTTCTTAAAGTTTTCGATGTATTTCTCTGCTAATTTTTTGAAACTTATATCCTTTCTAAAATCAGGATCAAAGATTGATGGGTTTTCATATAGAACTTCACCATTTTTTCCAAGAGTCTTATATTTAATTTCCTCTTTATTTTCTTTCATATTCACCACTAATATATAATCCATAAAAATCATTTATAGTTTATCTTGCGAAATGTATTAATTTTTGGGGGGATAAAATTATGTTTTATCCTCTTTATGCTGATTACGAAATTTTAAACAAAAAGCCAATAATAAAAATCTCCGGAAGAAATGAGAAAGGAGAAAAAATTGTTTTTGAAGACAAAAATTTTGAGCCCTATTTTTATGCAATTCCGGAACAGGATAAAATTGAAGAGACAAAGAAAAGAATTGAAAATCTTGTTGTAAAGCACAATGAAGAAAAAATAAAAATAAAAAGAGTTGAAATTGTTGAAAGAATAGAGATAAACAAAAAATTGAAAGTTCTAAAAATTTTCTGTTATCTGCCAAGGGATGTTTCTCTCTTGAAAGAAGAGGTAAGACACACAAAAGGAGTTTTGCACAAAAGAGAATATGATATTCCTTTTGCAAAAAGATATTGTTTGGATAAACAAATTTCATTTTTAAGTCCTTACAAAATTGAAAATAATGAATTAAAAAAGCAGGAGGGAAAATTATATGAACCTTCCGTCGCGGCATTTGATATTGAAATTTATAAGCCGAGTTTTGATGCAAAAGAAAATAAAATCATCTGCATCGGGCTTTATGCCAAAGATAAAAAGATTGTTTTTACCTGGAAACCATCAAACTTAAAAGAAGCCATTGTTGTAAAAGACGAAAAAGAAATGATAAAAAAATTTTTTGAATTAATGAAACAGTTTGATATTCTTCTCTCTTATAACGGGGATAATTTTGATTTGCCTTTTTTAAAAATAAGGGCAGAAGAATTAAAATTGGAACCCCCGATTTTACTTTCTAAAAATAGGGTAAATTTCAGAGATGTCCAACATATTGATTTGTATAATATCATCACAAAACATTTAAGTGCAGAAGTGAAAACGAGAACAAATAAATTGGATGAGGTTGCAATGTTTTTCTTGGGGGAAGGAAAAATAGATTTGGATATCTATAAAAATGGAACAAGTAAAGAGATATGGGATTCAAATGATATTTCAAAAATAGATGAAATTTTAAATTATAATTTGCAGGATTGCAGAATAACCTATTTGATTGGAGAAAAAGTTCTTCCTTTAGAATACAGATTCTCAAACCTAATTGGTGTAAATTTGGTTGAGATTACAAGAAGCGGATTCAGCCAACTTGTCGAGAACTATTTAATGAAAGAAGCAGTAAGAAAAAATATTTTAATAAAAAACAAACCAACGGACAAAGAAATTGAAGAGAGAAAGAGAAAGACATATATGGGCGGTTATGTGTATAAGCCCATTCCCGGATTGTATGAGAATATTCACGTTTTGGATTTTAAATCTCTATACCCAAGTATTTTGGTCTCTCACAATATCTCCCCGGATAGTCTGGACGAGAATGGAGAAATAGAAATAAAAATAGATGGAAAAGTGCATAAATTTACAAAAAGAAGAAAAGGGTTTATTGTTGATGTTGTGGATAATTTAATCAGAAAAAGAGCAGAAATAAAGAAAAAATACGGAAAGGGTGTTGACGAAAAAGCTCTGAAAACTCTTGCAAATGCAACTTATGGTTATCTCGGATTCTTTGGTGCGAGATGGTATTCTCTAAAATGTGCCGAATCAATAACTGCCCTTGGAAGAAAATATATCACCGAAACAATTAAAAAAGCGGAGAGAACCGGTTTTAAGGTCATCTATGGAGATACAGACAGTTTAATGGTTATTGGAGAAAGAAGCAAAATAAAAAACTTTCTTGATGAAATTAACAAAAGTCTGCCAAAAATAATGGAACTTGAATATGAAGGTTTTTACAAGAGAGGAATTTTTGTCGGTTCTGCCACGGGAGGAGCAAAAAAGAGATATGCTCTAATGGATGAAAAAGGAAATGTGGAAATAAAGGGTTTTGAGTTTGTAAGGGGTGATTGGAGTCTGATCGCAAAAGAAACTCAAGAAAAAGTTCTTAAATTCGTTTTAGACAATAATGAAAAAGAAGCAATCAAATTTGTAGATAATATCATTAGAAAAATAAAAAGAGGGGAGATAGAAAAAGAAAAATTAATTATTAGCAGACAATTGACAAAGAACCTGGACAGTTATGCACAAACTGCTCCCCATGTTAAAGTTGCCAAAGAATTGAAAAGAAGAGGCATTAAAATTAACAAAGGATTAATCGTCCAATATATAATAACCAAAGAAGGAAAAACAATTTCCGAAAAGGCCAAATGGTTCGAAGAAGCAAAAAATTATGATCCCAACTATTATATAAATAATCAGATTATTCCGGCAGCAATAAGAATTCTTGGCGTTCTTGGTTATTCAAAAAATGATTTTTTAAGAGAACAAAAGAGTCTCACGGGATTTTGATTCGCTAAGGCATTGAAACAAAATATCAGAACCTATCGGGATAAAAAATACTCTATGCAAAGGGAAAAATCTGAAAGTGAAACAGATGATTAGTGATTCAAACCGCTCGCGCAAATGCCGTGGATGAAATTGAGAAAAGAGAAATTGCTAAATTTGATTAACTTTATTAGAATTAAAATTATTAATTATGATTAACAAAGAGGAATATATAAGAAAATTTAATAATTTGGTGAAGAAGATAAAGGAAGATAGAAGATTTTTTGGAGCATCCCTGGTAATTATTGTTTTGATTATGATAGGAGCAGGTTCTATCACCGGTAATTTAATCTTAAAATCTTTATCGGAAAAGAGTAAATTAGAAAATAAATTGCATCTAACTGATCTGGAACGGAAGACCTGCCAGAAGAATCTGGAAAATTGTAAAAACACCACTACAAATCTTTCAAGGCAAATATTAAACTTGGAAGATAATATCTCTTCATTAACAATAAATCTAAGTAATTGCAAATGGGAAAAAGAAAATTACAGGTCTTCTTTAGATGAGTGTACAGAAATAAAAAATAATTTATCGGAAAAATTGGATGCCTGTAAGGATAGTTTGGACCATATTCTTAAGGATCTATCCGAATTGGAGAAGAAATATAAAAAACTGAATGCAAGTTACAAAAATGTTAAAACAAATTTTGCAAAAAATAAATGTTGTCCAGATTACGAATATTATGCTGCAACAAATGATGGAAATATCTTATGTTGTTATAAATATAATGAGAGTTTTATTTGCGGTGCCGGGAATGAATTTTCAGAAGATAAAGTGACAAAATTGAAGTGCTAATTTTCGCAAATGAAAAAATTGCTCTTGATTTTTCTACTTCTGGTTTTTATTTTTCCCGTATATGGAGAAATAATTCATAATATAAAACCAATTGAAGACAAACTGCTAATAAATTCCTCCATCATCTTAAGATCAGACGAAAAACTGGATTATTGGAAATTGAAATTAATACTGCCGAAGAACACCGAAATAATAGAATTAAGAGACGAGATTGGAAGGATAAATTATAATTTTTCGGACAATAAACTGGAGTTTAAAACAAACAGAAAAAAAGCAAAAATAAGAATTGTAAATCTGACATTCAAAAAAGATTTAAAAGAAGAATATGGTTTTAAAATTGCTGAGTTGAGTTTATTTGGTTTCAAAAATGATACGACGATTCTTATTTCGCCTCATTTCCAATATTTTTTTGCACCCGATGCCAATGTAGAGTATGGAGAAAAAATAAAGGCCAAAAAAACTGGAGCAATGTATATAAGAATAATTTTCGGAGGAAAAAAAGAAAGCAAACATTATTTCACGAATTCAAACTTAAATTTAAGTTTGCCAGAAAAATATTATTGGATTCCAGAAGGCATTACCGGATTAAAAGTTCCCGTAAAATTTGGGATAGTTAGTTTATCTGGAGATGAATATAATATAACTCTGGAAAAGTGGAGTAGCGGAACTTATGATAATGGAATTATATTCATTAGAGAGGAAGAAGATATGAAAGATAAAATAGCAACGATTATGCATGAAACAACTCATGGTATAAATTCTTTTGCTCTTGATTGGGACAAAACAAATATTTCCTGGTTTGATGAAGGCGTTGCGTGTTATGTTACGGCTGTTGTGTATCGGATGCTGAATAAAACAAGACCCCAGATTTTTGGAAAGGATGTCAGATGGAGAAAAGGCGGAACAACCTATATTTTAAAATCAAATCTGAAACCAGAAGATTTGTTTAATTATTACAGAAAAGGAGAAAACTGGGTTTCCTATTGGTATCCGGCAAAATATAAAGATGAATATAGGAGAGAATTTGGTTATGCTTATTCAGAATTATTTATAAGAGAATATTTAAAAGAGAACGGAAGTGCGTTGCATAAAGTTTATCAAAATCTGCTAAAAATAAACAAAAGCGTTGAAAACGAAATTGAGAGAAACGGCATAATTTTACATTTTCTTGGAAAAAAATTTAAACCCTGTTACTCTCTGAATTTAGATAAAATAAAAAATTGCACAGATGATCTGAACGAGATGAGTTTTGAAGTTCCTATAAGGGAAGGAAAAGAAATTAATTATGAAATTGAAGTTCCAGAATTGCCAAAAACAGAAGATAATTCTTTTGCTCTGCAGAGATTTTTTGATAGGATCATTGAATTTTTTTCAAAATTAATTTCAGGGCTGTTTAAGCAATAAACTCAAATCCAGTTCAAACCCGACAACCGGATTTTCAAGATTGAAGTTTTCCAGCACCTTTGGACAAAATTCTCCAATAATTCCCCTTTCTTCTTTATTAATTATGATCTTTGCACTCCTGCCATTTATAAACCTTTTATCTCTTGCTTCTTTTAATTTATAATTTATATGCAAATTTGAAAACAGAGAATCCAGAACAGAAGATATTTCTTCGTAATTTACAACAGAGTTTGATATCAAAGCGCAAATATTTGTTTTGTCTACACTTTTCGTTTCAGTTTTTTCATCCGGCAGAATCACCTCCGCTATCTCAAAGATTTTTTGCGGAAAGCTATAATGTTGGCTGTTTTTCAGAACTTTCAGCAACTCGGGAAGCAGAGAAACTCTCAGCATATTTATTGATTTTTCTATCTGATTTTGCAGAAAAATTGCTTTTGATTCATATCTCATTTTTGAAAATTGTTCTTCTGAACTGCTCAGAATCAAAGTAAAAACTTCCTGAAAACCAAGCCCAATCATTAATTCTCTAATCCGGTTCTTTATTTTAGTTTCTTTGAGTAATCCTCCGGTTGTCGCGATTAAAGGAAAATCTGGCTTAAAATTTTTTACTCCATAAGCTCTGCCAATATCATCTATAATATCAATCTCGTGCAAAATATCGGTTCTGTAACAAGGTGCAAAAACTTTTCCATCTTCAATTAGATAACCCATTCTTTCCAAAAAATTTATTGCCTCTTCTTTACTAATATTTGTCCCGAGAATTTTGTTCACATTTAAAATATTGATTTTTACTTCTTCCGGTTTTAAATCTGGAGTTTCAAGTTTTTTATCCGGATATACAACTTCCACTGAATAAATCTTCCCGCCAAAATCTGCCAGAGTTGTTGCAATCAAATTCAGAGTTTTAAGCAGAGTTGATATGTCTTCTCCCGAGCATTCAATAAAAACATCTTTTGTTTTAGTCGTAACTTTTCCGAGTTTCGCGGAATTGATTATTGGAGGCATTGACAAAATTTCATTTTTGGAATCAATGAATATCGGATATAATTTTTTTCCAAGAAGCAATTCCCCATATTTTCTTCCTTTTTCGTGTTTTTTTAGAATTTCATTTCCATTCATCTCTTTATCCGAATCTAAAGGAACAAATTTAATTTTTTGTGGTTCAACGGCTTTATAGTATATTGGAGGGGTTATTTTTTCGAGAGGATAGATTCCTATTGCGGCTTTTTTTCTTTTTCTCGCAAAGGTTTCGTGCAATTTTTCCTGAAAATTTACGATTTCCTTCAGATTTTGCTCATCAAATTTCAGATTTCTGACAACAGAACAAACGGTATAAGGTCTTACTGAATTAACGCTCTCGTCAACAATAACTTTGATTTCTGATTTTTTTGCTTCGTATTTTTCTGGTTTTTTAAAAAGAAAAGCATTTATTGCTCTCGCCAGTCCATGAGTTGAGAGAAGATCCGGTCTGTCCGGAGTGATTTCTATTGCTATTTCATCTCCTTTTAAAGAATCTATCTCAAAACCCAGATTGAAGAGGATATCCTCCAATTCTTTTACGGAGACTTTTTTCTTAATCAAGGTTTGTAAATAGTTCAAGCTTGTATTTAACATTACCATTTTTCCACCTTTAAAATATCATATTCTCGCAGGTCTTTTAAATCGCAAGTATGACCCAATATCTCTTTTATGCTCTTTTTTTCAAAGACAAACATAGCAAGTCTCTCAACCGCCAGACCCCACGCAATAACGGGAACTTTTATATTATAAGGTGCTAATGCTTCTGGTCTGAAAATTCCAGAGTTTATTAATTCTATCCATCTTTTCATTTTTTCTGAATATCCGAAAGCTTCCAAACTTGGCTCAGTATAAGGATTGTAAGCGAATTTAAATTTTATTTTTTCTATTCCGATTTTTGAATAAAATTCTTTTATAAATCCCATTAGACTTCTGAGGTTTAAACCCTCCGCCGCAATAAATCCTTCCGCCTGATGGAACTCCGGAAGATGTGTTGAATCTGCCTCTTCATTTCTGAAAACTCTTCCTATGCAAAAATACTTGCTCGGAATTTCTATACCTCTCGCAAATTTCCTGTAAGTTACCGCCGTTGTGTGCGTTCTCAATAACAATTGCCTTGCTATTTCCGGATTCCATTTTATTCTCCATCCTATTGACCCTGTTTTTCCTCCTTTCTCTTGAATCTCTCTGACTTTATCGACCAAATCTTTATCGGGCAGATCACCTTTTCCAGATAAATAAAAAGTATCCTGAATTTCTCTCGCAGGATGGTCCTGAGGGATAAACATGGAATCCATATCCCAGAAAGCGGTTTCTATTAAAGGTCCGTTTATTTCTTTAAAACCCATTTCAACAAAAATTTCCCTGATTTTTTCTATAATTAGATTTAGCGGATGTTTTTTCCCCGGATAAATTTTTTTACCTGGCACCTCAACATTGTATTTTTTGAATTTAACTTCTCTCCACAAACCAGTCTTCAATAATTCTGGCGTTAAATTTAGAATTTCTTTTTTCTCCATCCGGATTTCTTTTTCTTTTTTGATTAAATT
>Ga0190315_1001132_pt1 | contig 11246 bp, 8 predicted proteins | sample 48701101_MG_FD_161673 | JGI IMG/M metagenome (GOLD analysis project Ga0190315, IMG submission 161673) | Hydrothermal vent sediment bacterial communities from Southern Trench, Guaymas Basin, Mexico - 4870-11-0-1_MG | ecosystem: Environmental > Aquatic > Marine > Hydrothermal vents > Sediment ...
TAAGGAGCTGGCAGGAATGGAATACGAAAAATTCAACCGGAGACGCATACGATACACCGACTCAAAAGATAGCGATTTTGATAAGATTGTCAAACAGATAGAAAATCACAGATATCAGAATGGAGGAACAATACAATGACTAACGCAGCCGTTATCGGAGTCGTCGGCTACCACAACACCGGAAAGACGACTCTCATCTGTAAACTGATCGAGCGATTGACAGAAGAGGGCTATTCCGTGTCCACGATAAAGAATATCCCAAAAGAAGGATTCTCGATGGACACCGAAGGGAGCGACACATGGAGACACGGCAGATCAGGAGCCGGGCTTGTCGTCGCAAGCACGCCAGAGGAGACGTCATTTCTCGTCGGAGACGGGATGCCACTCGACGAGATTGTGCGGATCATGGACTGTATGATGTCTTCCGACCTGATTCTTGTGGAGGGGCACAAGACCGAGCCGATCCCGAAGATCGTTCTCGGCGAGATTCCAATCGAGGGCGAGAGCGATGTTCGCAGATATGATCCCGCCACCGACGACTTCGAGGAGCTATTCGGCTACGTAACAAGGACAATCGAGATTATGAGGGCGTACAACAGACTCCCGAAGATGGACTGCGGCAAATGCGGGTACGATGACTGCATGGGGATGGCAGAAGCGATATTTCGTGGAGAAAAGACCGTATCGGATTGCTTGATGCAGGGTGGGTTTGTGAGTGCGACCGTTTCCGGGGTAGAGATTCCGATGGGTCGTTTTGTTCAGGATATTGTGTCAAAGACGATCTTCGGGATGGTCTCGTCCCTGAAAGGCGTCGATTACACAGAGATCGATGCGGATATAGTAATTGAGATAAAACATGACCGAAGATAGACTGAGGATTGGAGTATTCGGATGCGGCGCAATCGGGAGCGTGATATGCCGCGCAATCGACGATGGGACGATCGATGCGGATATCGTTGCGATATGCGACCGAAGCCCGGAGGTTGCGCACTTCACTGATTCGCTTGCCAGCCACCCCATGGTGATGGGAATCGCCGAGATGGCGAAGTCGGTTGACATCGTTGTCGAGGCTGCATCACAGGACGCGGTACGCAGGATCGCACCGATTGTCCTCTCCGCGGGCTGCGATCTCATGATCATGAGCGTTGGTGCGCTCTCGGATGCGGAACTCCTCGACCAGCTGAAGGGTCTGGCACGGCGCAATGGGTGCAGAATCTACATTCCATCGGGTGCGGTTGCCGGAATCGATGGCATCAAATCAGCGAAATTGGGCGGGATTGAGTCGGTTGTTTTGACTACAAGAAAGCCCCCGTCAGGGTTTTCGGGTGCGCCTTATGTCGAGGAGCACGGGATTGATCTTTCGAAACTATCCGAGGCGACTGTGCTCTTCGAGGGGTCTGCCGCTGATGCGGTGAAGGCGTTTCCCGCAAACGTGAACGTGGCAGGTACGATCAGTCTTGCAGGGATCGGGTATGAGGATACGGTGGTGCGGGTCATTGCGGATCCTGGGATTGCAAGGAATGTGCATCAGATTGAGGTTAGGGGGAAGTTTGGTGCGCTCACGGTTCGGACAGAGAATCTGCCGTCGCCTGCGAACCCGAAGACGAGTTATATTGCGGTACTGTCAGCGATCGCGACGCTCAAGAAGCTTACTGAGCCGGTGTGGGTTGGGACGTGAGAATCTCTGCCTGGGGCAGGAGGATGCTGGCAAAAACGAGCTTGGCTAACGAAAGATTATTTTAAGTGTGACGTTGAATGAACTACTATGATTTCGTTTGATCTGGCTGTCAACTTGACATGGCGTTATGCCACAACTCCAATTTTTCCGGATATTCGTGCCAGAAGTAGCAGACCTGTGACCTGAACAACAAACCCCCACAACACAGCCCGTACCCGCAATCCCTGCACTGCTCCTTATCATCCAGTTGCCCCCACTCTCGACCTTCAATTTCACAGCTTCCTCAAGAACACGGTGCACAAAACTCCCGAGGTTCATCGCTCCGGTTGGGGTTTCCATAGCCCGGGTCGGCATGTTCAGAACGTACGCAGTTCATGAAATTTAGGACACTACCGGATATTTGAGCAAGCACATTCAACATAAACTCATGAAAACCATTCCAAGCACCGGCACAGACACTGGCACAGACCGCGGATACGTACCCGGCAGATCGATCGCAGAGATCGCAGAAGAGTATCGGATTCCATTGGACTCGATAATCAAACTCGGATCAAACGAGAACCCATTAGGACCCCCGCCCGCAGCCGTGCGAGCCGTGACCGAACATGCATCCGGGATCAGCGTGTACCCGGAGAGCGACGCGTCTGACCTGCGCGATGCGATATCGGAGTACACCGGGCATCCCGCTGAAAAGATCGTTGCAAGCGCGGGCATGGACGGGGTCATCGACACCCTGATGCGGGTCTTGATGCCAGGGGATGCGATCATCCCGACGCCGACATTTAGCTACTACGCGATCTCGGAACAGGCACATCACGGAACTCCGGTCTTCGTCCCGCGTGACCGCGACTTTGCAATCGATCCGCGGGACATACTATCGCAGGTGACTGATAAGACGCGGGTCGTCTTCCTCTGCTCGCCGAACAACCCGAGCGGGAACCTGATACCGGAGTCCGACCTCCGCACGGTCCTCGAAGGGCTGGAAGGGAACAGCGCGATCGTCTTTCTCGACGAGGCGTACGTCGAATTCTCGAAAAAGAGCCTGATTCACCTTGTGCGGGAATACGACAATCTGGTGGTCGGGCGCACGCTCTCAAAGGCATTCGGGCTTGCAGGTTTGCGGGTCGGGTATGCTGTCATGCCTGAGCGGATCAGGGAGCGGTACATGCGGTCTGCGACCCCGTTTGCGGTGAGCAGCCTTGCGACTGCGGCGGGCATTGCGGCGCTTGGAGACCTGGAGCACCTGAAACGAAGCGTTGATTTGGTGCTGGAGGGGCGAGAGGAACTGATGGAGATTCCGTTCCATACCTACCCGTCTGAAGCGAACTTTGTGCTTGTTGACGTCTCGCCGCACGGATCGGGTGCTGTCTGCGACTTTCTTGCGGGAAGGGGCGTAATTGTGCGGGACTGCTCGTCATTTCGTGGTGCCGGGGATTCGCTCGTCCGGGTGAGCGTCGGGACCGCGGAGCAGAATGAGCGAGTGGTTGCGGCGTTTTCGGAGTTTCTCGAGGGACGACGACATTCAATTTCCTGAATTCGTGAGATCATCTCACCAAGCGAGCCGCCCTTGAGCACCCCTTCCCGGATGAGCCCGTCCGTACCATTCCACCTGCCTTCGTAAATCGTGATGCAGCGGTATGGCGTTTCGGAAGTACTGACAACAGACGAGCATTTTCAACAGGTAGGATTCCGAACACTGTTACGAGCGGATGTGTGAGACCAGATGCAAAGAGGACATATCCACAGATTACAAAAAAGAACAGCGGCGCGGTCGACCCCATCGACGCCCCCGCCAGAACAGACCCATATAGAAGATCGCGTTATCTCATACCACTTCTTGCATAAGACTCGGTACAGCCTTCTTCATCTCAAGACGCGCTTTTCCGAGATTGCCTGTTGTGGCAAGCACCACGCACGCCCAGTAATTCTCGTTGAGTGGGTAGATCACCACCCGCGACTTATCTGTCGTGATCATCATCTCGCTCACCAGACCCGGCTTGTTCGGGAAATCGTCCATCGCTCGCATACTCGATGAGAGTACCTGCGCGATGCTCGACGCAACACCATCTATCGAAAAGTTCGGATCGGTCTGCGATGATGCCACAGCGATCCCATCAAATCCCGCAACTGCGGTCGCTTTCGCGCCATCGACACTGTTTAGCAGTTCCTTTAATGTCTTATCCATAGTTGCCATATCGTTACCCTCCACTTATGTGTAAGATGTATATGTAAACCCCACCAATGTATACCGCATATACACCCACACACAATGCTGTTACAAGTATATAACTACTTACATATACGCGTGTGTGTATAGTACGTAATTTACTTCCCAAACCATTATAAGCATTTCCACACAATGATGTGGTAGGGGTATGCGAATTGGGCGCAACAGAGGATATTGCTACATCAGAATATAAGCCGGATACCGAAGGTGTAATCAGACAGGCGCTCGTGGGGATGCTCAGGATACCCGGAGTTATCACATGCAGCGCGTTCTCCGACGGCATCACGATCGAACGTGCTGACAGTACAGCAGACCCGGATCGGAACACGTTTGCAATCATCCACTCCCAGGATATGCTGAGTCTTGGCACACGCATCTTAAGAGAACTCAGTGAATCCATCCCGGAGTACGTAACGATCGAGTCAGACTCACTCAAGATGGTTATATCACCGATCGATGATTCGGCTGGTCTTGTCACGGTCTGTGGCGCTGACACTGCGCTTGGCATGGTCAGATTGCAGATGAAGAATATAATCGAGGAGATAGCTCCGTATTTTGTTGTGGGTGATTGTGGATGATGATCCCGAGAGGCGCTCTTGCATCCGTTGATAATGATGCGGAGATCGCCTACCAGCTCGCCTCGCTCCTTGCCTCGGATCACTGCGGGTATGTCCGTTTATACATGGACGTAGGTCAGCAAGAGGGGGATTCTGATGCGAGTTTGGGGGATCAAGATATGATCGTTGTCGTTGAAGCCGGCTGTGTGGTTGCGGCGGTGTGCGGCGATCTTGCAGGGGATTCTGCGCTTGCAGCAATCATCGCTCTTGAAAGGCGTCCTCTGAATGTGTACCGGTACAGCGATTCTGTTATGAAACTTGCGCGGAAGTGGCTATCCGGCGCGGACGCGTTTGTGCGACCGGGAATGGGCGCAGATGAGATAACCAGGATGGTGGAAGGGGTTATGCAGACACCCCTGCAGGATGATGCGGCAGGGGCGGCTGTGGCTGTGGCTGTGGATGCGGAGATGCCGGACACAGTAGAAGAGGTTCTGGCATCGCCAGCATACGTCACAGTCGCAGAACCCGGAATCGGGGATCTTGCCGGGTCAGACGAGGTTGAGCGATGCGAGATTGAGATAGTAGTCACACACGAGAACGTGCCCGTTTCTGATGCGGAGGTAATCATAAACGATATCGCGCTCCATACTGACACGGAGGGACGTGTTGCAAGCTGGCTTCGCACAGGCGTATACGAAGTTTCACTTGAGCTTGCCGGGTTTGCACCTGTCAGACGAACGATCGACCTGACGAGCGATGTGCACGAGTGTATCGAGCTTCTGCGCGAGTGCATCGTACTGATTCTGGTGAAGGCTCCTTGCGAATCAGGCGAAAGTCTTCCTGTGGAAGGTGCTCGCGTGACACTTGGAACCGATACGGCAGTGTCGGATGCGGACGGTACCGCCCGCTTCAACATACCTCCTGGCGAGTCCGAACTCTCAATTGAGGTGGATGGTTACGCGTCGATTCAGACGATTCTCGCGGTCAATACGGACAGTCATGCCGAGTTCATATTGCAAGATATTGGGGATGCAGAGGCTTGCGCTGTCGATCTCTCGTATTTCAAGCAGATCGAGACCGATTTTGCGAAGATATCGGAAGATATCCTTGAATCGCGTGGGCTGTCTTATCTGATTGCAACCACTGGCTGACGTGATAGGATAGATTTAACATAATAGATATTATAAATATAATGGATGTGATGAATGTGATGAATGTGATAAACATGATAAATATGATAAATATGATAAATATAATGGATGCGATGGACATGTCACTGTACACACAAACACCATCGTGCGGCATACTGGTGGACATCGGAGAGTGGTTCGTTCAGTTGCCGCAGGACCTGATCGGACTGTATGTGGTAGTTGCGATAATACTCTTCGCGGTCCTGCTCGTGATCTACATAGCGATACTGATAAAGCTATTCAATCTATTCGCTGAACACGAGATAGCGATGCGGAGGCTCGTAAAGACGATGGCTGAACTGGAGAAGCGGAGGGCGGAAGATAGAAACACCGCGTCCAGAATCGCGGAGGACACCAGAGTGGATGCTGAAAAACTCTTCCGGAGGCTCGATGCAACAAAGGACGAACTCATTGGTCGATTCGATGATGCAACAGGAGGTGCTGCCGCAGAACCCGGACAGGGATATGCGCACACGGGCTTCGGAGTGGCAGGATTCCTATCCAGATGCAAAAACCTGCGACCGGATTCCGATGAGACCGAAGGGGTTTTAACAGCCGATCCGGTCACGCAGGACAGAACAGATGCCCGGGAACTTCCGGAACCTCCAAAACCTCCGGAACCCGCACCACCGAGCAGGATGGATGCGCGGGAGATACTAAACCATCTGGCAGCGATCACGAAGGGTTACGGACTCGACTCGATAACGATGGCGAGCGCGGATGGGTTTGTCATCGCATCAACGAGCGAAAATGCCGAATATGAGGCTGCAAGCTACGGTTTCCGGTTGCAGCGCGAAGAGCATCCGATCGTCGATTGTCATGAGTATGCGGATGTTCTGGATGAGGGCGGCGTTGTGTACATCGCGTCATCCGATCCCGTGATCCGGGAGGATGTTGCAGGAAAGATCAGTTGCGAGCTATCCGAACTTGCGCAGAGGATGTAGGAGATGTGGTGGTAGGTGGCAACAGAACCGCCTGCTCGGTTTCTTGTGAGCCTCTACCCCATCACCCTTTTCAACGACGATGCGCACAGCTTTCAGCCGTTCCCGCGTTCTCATTGCGGCGTCTACTTAAAACGCGGGAGTCTCTCCGACTTGCGACTTTCTCGTTAAATTGGAGGTAACTACCCGAGGTATGTTGATTGGTTGCCCGATTGCGATCCTGTACTTTCTGGCAAGAAAAATAACCGCAGAGTGCGCAGAGGAACGAGAGAGTAGTTATTGTTTATACTATACTTTTCTTCGCCACTCTTCTCTTAAAAGTCCGCAGCAGGCAATGTGAGCGATGTCGGCGAAACCACCACCGCAAAACCCACGGCAAAAAAAGAAGACCGGCGGCGCACCCATGCACCACCGCTGCCGCCGCAGCCCACGTCAGCATATCGCGATTGTGCTCATCCAGCAGCCTTCAGTAGATTGTAAACCGTCGAGAACCAAAAGCACATTTCCACGCCTATCGAGCGCCTTCCCGGACCGTAGAGGTAGAATCGCCGCCAGTAGCCCGCGAGTGATCCCATGCTCGCCCTCCGCCGAATCCCCTGCTCCCGCGGCTCTCGCGTCTCGCACGTATCGCCTCTCGCTCGCGCTCCTTCCGTGCCAATCTCGCACGATCGCCGATACGCTCACGATCAACTGTGTACAGCTCAAAGGTCGGGATGATCGTCCGCACCACCGGAATGTCGATCCACGGCTGGGCGAGGTCAACGACGATCGCATGAGGAGCAATGCCGCGGAGCCGCGCAACGATCGTCTCGATGCTCTGTTTCGGCGTGCCCGATGAAATGTCCGGAATCTCTGACAGCTTGATCGTCTCGCGGTCTTCGTACCAGAACTTGTTCATGCGCTTCATGCGCTCGTAGCCCGCGCCCACAACGAAACCGCTCCGATTCCGAACATCCTCGCGTCCGCCTGATATCTGTGCCAGCCGAAACTGCGCGGCTTCGGTGAGCGCACGGAATACAGCGTGCTCGGGGCTGAGGTGAGCGCCCGCGCCCATCACCAGCATCGTCGGGTCCTCCGTTGTGAAATCGTCGAGCGCAGCAACAACAACCGGAATTCCTGTGATCGACGGTAAGAGCCAGAGTTTAACAGTGATCCCGGCTGCCTCGAACCTCGTTTTGAGATCATAGACCTCCCCATCATCCTCCTGCAGAGTGATCTCCTGTCCAACGACTCTGGAGTATTCCGCTATGCTTATGGCATCCCGCTCGATCACCTCAAGCAGCCCGTGCACGATCGCCTCCTCGATTGTGTTGCCCGAGGCAAGCCCACTCGTGTTGCTGCGAAAGATGGGAATCCCGCGGGTGTACGGGTGGTAGACCGCGTTTGCAGGCACAAGCACCTCCGCGTCACTCATGAGGTCCCACCCCTGTATCCAGTCGAGTCTGGTCTCAGCAGCGAGCGGCTCCGGGAGCAGCAATGATTCCGGATCGATTGCGCTCTTCTCCGCGAGGTTTTCATACGATTCGATGACACTCCCCGAATCCACTGGCTTACCTTTGAAATCTGCATTCGCTTCCGGTATTTCAGCGAAACACCGCTCCACAGACTCCATGATAGCAGAGATTCTCGCCTGAATCACGTTTCCGCCCTTGCCGGAGTAGACCGATATTGCGCCCTGGCACGCACTCGGTCTCGTTGCCGTAAATACCGGAATTCCGACGCGGTCGAGGTGTGTTATATCTTCGAGCGCAACGACCCCGATATCGGGAAGGATATTCTCAATCCTGCGAAGCGTTGTCTCGGAATCAAGCACCCGCTGGCTGCCTGGCTGGTACTTGACATTCGGGTCGATCGTTATTCGCATGGGGTTTCTATTGCGTGGGGAATTTATTAAATGATCCCCGCGCAAAGTCCTGCCCGGACGGGTTGTCGGGCTGGAGGTTATGGCTTGGGTGAAAAAAACCTGGTTCTAATGTTTTCTGTGGTCGATAGCGGTAGCCCTCGCGTATCTGGGAAAATCGCGGGTATCCCCCATATCTTTTGCGCCTCTCTTGCCTTTCTCGCCTTTGCGTTATATCAGAGGAATGTCAAGACGCAAGGACGCAAAAGTCGCAAAGAATGAAAAGCCCTTTCGTTTGGCATCTTTTGAAACCACGGAATCCGTTAGAATCAGGAAAGTTTTATCAACAATCATCCTAATCATCTGCAATGCAGGAGATGCCCATGCAGGAGACACTTCCAAAGGAATACGATCATCAGGCAGTAGAACGGAAATGGCGATCCGGGATCGATCAGAACATCTACCGATTCGACTGGGACTCTGATAAACCGCAGTACATCATCGATACGCCGCCTCCGTATCCCACAGGCAATTTGCACATCGGAAACTCGCTTAACTGGTGCTACATCGACTTTGTGGCGAGATACAAGCGGATGCGCGGGTACAACGTGATGTTCCCGCAGGGATGGGACTGCCACGGGCTTCCGACCGAGGTGAAGGTCGAGGAGACGCACGGGATCACCAGGCACCAGATCCCGAGGTCCGAGTTTCGGGAAATGTGCAGGGAACTTACGATAACGAACATACGCAAGATGAAGGAGACGATGGCGCGGCTCGGGTTCTCAATCGACTGGAACTGCGAGTATGTGACGATGGATCCGTCGTACTACGGCATGACCCAGAAGTCGTTTGTGCGGATGTACAGTGACGGGCTGGTCTATCAGCGCGAGGGACCTGTCAACTGGTGCCCGAGGTGCGGAACAGCGATCGCGTTTGCGGAGGTCGAGTACGAGGATCGCAAGACCGTTCTCAACTACCTCTACTTCGGAGACGGCGAGGGTAGTGAGGATAGTGAGGGTAGTGTGGGTGGCAAGGATGACGAGGAGGGTAATGGTGGTGATCGGAATCGCCGTCTGGAGATTGCGACGACCAGACCTGAGCTTTTGCCAGCATGCGTCGCTGTTGCGGTCAATCCCGATGACGAGCGGTTCAAACAGTTCATCGGCGGCACGATCACAGTTCCGCTCTTCGACTACGAGGTTCCTGTAATCGCTGACGAGGAGGTCGATCCCGCATTTGGAACCGGCGTCGTCATGATCTGCACGTTCGGCGACAAGCAGGACGTGCGATGGTGGATCGAGCACGAACTCCCGCTTCGAGTTGCTATCGACCGCGATGGGAGGATGACTGGTGTTGCCGGGAAATACGAGGGCTTGAGCCTCTCCGATTGCAGAAAAGCGATTCTCTCCGATCTTGAAGATGGGGGGCTCCTCTACAGGCAGGAGCCACTGGATCAGAGCGTCGGAGCCTGCTGGCGGTGCGGAACCCCGATTGAGATCCTATCGGAGAAACAGTGGTATGTCCGGGTTGATCAGGACGCAATTCTCAATATCGCTGACGAGATCGAGTGGATACCGGAGCACATGCTGATACGGCTTCAGAACTGGACAAAGAGCATGGAATGGGACTGGTGCATCTCGAGGCAGCGGCTCTTTGCGACTCCGATCCCTGTCTGGTACTGCAAAGGCTGCGGCAGGACTGTTGTTGCGAAGGAAGAGTGGCTGCCGCTTGATCCAACCGAATTTAGCCCGCCTGATCCGTGCGAGTGCGGCTCTGGTGATTTCACGCCGGAAGAGGACGTTCTCGACACATGGATGGACTCGTCGCTCTCAGCGATGGCGGTCTCTGGCTGGGTCTTCGGAAGAGAGCTGCACGTGCCGACGCAATTGAGACCGCAGGGGCACGACATCATCCGCACGTGGGCGTTCTACACGATCCTGCGGACTCATGCGCTCGCAGGGACGAGACCGTGGGACAGCATACTGGTGAACGGGATGGTCTTCGGAGAGGACGGGCACAAGATGAGCAAATCCCTTGACAACATCATTGCGCCGGAAGAGGTGACCGACAGGTACGGTGCGGATGCGTTTCGGCAGTGGGCTGCAATCGGGGGTGCAACAGGCTCTGACATCATGTTCCGGTGGAAAGACGTCGTTTCAGCGTCCCGGTTCCAGCAGAAGATGTGGAGCATCGTCAGGTTCTCGCTGCCGCACATTGCGGGCGTCGCTGACGCCGGAGATGGAGAGATTTCGAGGGACTCGCTCACAATCGTCGATCTGTGGGTGCTCGGCAGGCTGAACATGCTGATCGCGGACGCTACCGACGCGATGGAGAGGTATCAGTTCGATCTCACGCTGAAGATGATCCGGTCGTTTGCGTGGGAGATTCTCGCGGATCATTACATCGAACTCGTCAAGTACCGGCTCTACGGCGAGCCATCGCCAAGTCAGGATGCGGCGCGGTGGACGCTCAGAGTTGCGATCGACTCACTTGCGCGGCTCATGGCTCCGATAATGCCGTTCCTCTCCCAGGAGGTGCGCTCGTACCTCTACCCCGAGGAGAGCGTACACGCTGCCGCATGGCCCCCCGTCGATGAGTCGATGATCGATCCTGCTATCGATTTTGAGGGCGAGCGGATCAGGAACATCGCGTGGGCGATCAGGCGGTACAAATCCGAGCACGGGATCGCTCTGAACGCGCCGCTGAAAGGTATTGAGATCTACGCCGGCACACTCTTCGATTGCCTTGATATCGCTGGTGCTGCGAACACGCCTGTGCAGGTGACAAACGGAACGCCTGACTTTGAGCACAGG